>Ga0315315_10000143_pt1 | contig 52841 bp, 39 predicted proteins | sample M140m3416metaG_FD_203699 | JGI IMG/M metagenome (GOLD analysis project Ga0315315, IMG submission 203699) | Ammonia-oxidizing marine archaeal communities from Monterey Bay, California, United States - M1 40m 3416 | ecosystem: Environmental > Aquatic > Marine > Intertidal zone | place: USA...
TATTGATGCGTCTTGGCGTATTAACTGAAGGGGTTGGTGGCGAGGATGTTACACCGGCAACTTTGACTTGGAACAACCACGGTCGGTTCGAAGATCGGTGGGTCCACTTGGCTGTTGATAAAACCCCTTGTGTTTTCCTGCAGGGTGTTGAGCGGATGTATCTGCCGATGGCACACGCCGAAGGCAAGTTTGTAGCAGCTGAAACAGAGATTCTTGATCAGCTTCGCGAGCAAGGAAGACTGGCGATTCGATATGCCGAGGGAGAGCAGGGTGCTGTTCAGGAGGATGTCCTTCCGTTTCCACACAATCCCAACGGAGCTGATGCAAACGTCGCTGGTGTTTGTGATGCCAGTGGACGGGTATTTGGGCTCATGCCACATCCTGAGCGACACATTGATGCCACTCAGCATCCCAGTTGGACACGCCGCAGCGAGCAGCCGGAGTATGGTGATGGCATGGCCATGTTTCAAAATGCTGTTAACTGGTTTGCCTAAGCTCGGCACTGCCATTTTGGAATCGTGCTTGGGTTCGACGCTGCCCGTTCCTATGTCATCTGCTGGGCTTCAATGTCCTCGCCATTCGTGGCCGATACCGCTACCTCTTGATCATTTTCTGCAGGTTTCAGCAGGCGAGCGAGCTTTTGCGAAAGCCAGTTTTGCAGCACCCGCGAGAGCCAGTTTTGCAATAACTGATGATTCCATTCGCAACGATGGTCAATCAAAGTGGACGCTACATGCGTCATCATCGCAGGATTTCCCTGCCAGTTTGTAGCGTCGTTTTGCGACTTGTTGGTACAGCCAACGCCAAAGACGTGCTGTCCCTGGTAGATGCAGGAAGGGCGCTACCAGCCACAGTGTGGGAAGGCGCCGGGTAAGGTATCGAATCGCATCGGCACCTCCGTGGCGAACTCCCGTCTGATCTACCACATACATCTGCTCCATCATCATTTCATGGGTCAGGTCAGGGTAGTTCTCAGCCACGCTTGGGTCATGAAGCGAGATATATGCGAGTCGATTTCCACAGCAATTGAGGCGTTGTAAAGTTCTGAGTTGCGATTTGCAGAAGTTGCACTGTCCATCAAAGATCACGACGTCCGCGTCGGGAAACTTGTCAGGATCGGGCAGTTCTTTCCGTTGAATCATGGGTTTTGAGTCCAAAATGGGCCGAATCGCCGTCAATTCGCAAAAACGGGGACTTTCGCCCTCAAAGAACCGGGGTCAAGCCTCGTATACTAACTGTACGATAGATATACCAATTAGCTAGATCCATTTGCCGGTCGTTTTGTACATTTGTTGGCAGGTGTCAGGCTATGAGCGGGAGCTGTGAAACACCAGTTCTCAATTCATTCTTAGGATCGAAACAATGAATCGTATCGAAGTCAAAGTTCGCAGTGCTCGCCGTCGCCTGATTCTTGGGCATTTTGGGCAGGCGCTTTGCGTTACTCTGTTTGCAGGTCTACTGATTGCAATTGTTGCCATCGCACTGCCAGCGATTCGGTTCATGGATGTCAACGTCAGTACTTGGAATTACAGCTGGATTGGCGGCTGTTTGGCTGCAGCATTTGCTGCAGCTGGGATCTATGCCTTCGTCAAAGCTCCTTCGGTGGAGTCTGTTGCAGCTGAGTTAGATCGACGCTTTGGGTTGCGCGAACGACTGAGTAGCTCGATCGCAATGACTGAGGGCGATCGTGATAGTGACTTCGGGTTAGCACTTCTCGCCGATGCCGATAAGAAAGCGGCCAAGGTTGATGTCGCCGAGAAGTTCGCGATCAAGCCTACTAAAATCGGTTGGCTGCCCATGTCGATGGTTCCTGTGCTGGTTGTTGTCTTGATGTTGGCAGAGCCAATGAGCAAGACCAGCGCCAGCACGACTCCCCAAGTGGATAAGACAGAAGTGAAGCAAGTCTTAACCGCTGCCTCCAAACTCAAGAAGAGAATCCAGCAGCAGCGTCGAAAGGCTGAGGCAGAGGGCCTGAAAGAAGCGGAGGACATGTTCAAGAAAATGGAGTCCCGGCTCGACAAAATCACCAAGGCTAGCGATATGAATCGCAAGGATGCCATGATCGAGATGAACGATTTGAAGAAGCAACTTGAAGAACGTCGAAGCCAGCTCGGGTCCACCGAGCAGATGAAACGAGCGTTATCGCAAATGAAGGGTTTGGAAGCAGGACCCGGCGACAAGATTGCCAAGGCGATTGAGCAGGGGAATCTGGCGAAAGCAAAAGACATGGTGAAAGACCTGGCGGACAAGATGCGTCAGGGTCAGCTCAGTGAGAAGGAAAAGGAACAGCTGAAGAATCAAGTTCAGCAAATGCAGAAGGCTCTGGAGAACGCGGTCAAAGAACACAAGCAAAAAGAGAAAGAGCTGAAAGATCAGATCGAGCAGGCGCGTCGAGAAGGACGCAGCGGTGATGCTGCGAAGATGCAGCAGAAGTTGAATCAGATGCAGCAGAAAAATTCACAAATGCAGAACATGAAGCAAATGGCAGAGTCCATGAAGAACGCTGCACAAGCATGTGAAAATGGTGATGGCAGCCAAGCTGCTGATGCACTACAGCAAATGTCTGATCAACTAGGCCAGATGCAGCAGGAAATGTCAGAACTGGAAGACCTCGATTCAGCACTTGACTCTCTCTCGGAATCCAAGAGCCAGATGCGTTGTCAGCAATGCGAAGGCGGTGGGTGTAAAGAATGCCAAGGTCAGGGGCAAGGACAGGGACAGGGGCAAGGACAGGGGCAAGGACAAGGTAATGGGCTTGGTAATGGCACTGGGCAAGGCGATCGGCCTGAGTCCGAAACAGATATCAATACCTACGAAACGCAGGTGCGGGGCAAAGTGAAGAAAGGAAAGGCCGTGATTACCGGCTTTGCCGATGGCCCCAATCGCAAAGGGATCACTCGGGAAGACGTCAAGCAGGCGATTCAGGGATCGCTGTCTGAGAAGAGTGATCCCAGCGAAAACCAGACACTGCCACGAGCCGAGCGAGAACATGCTCAGCAGTACTTCGATCAACTCCGCGAAGGTACTGAGTAGAACAGGGGCTAGAGGTCAGCTAAAGCCTCGTCGATCAGTTCAGCCTGTTCCAACTTGTGTGCCGCCATGCTACCAGTGCTGGGGCTTGCCGACTCAACGCGGCTTACTCGCTTAAGGCGATACTTTTCGGACAAGTCGTCGCTGAAGGTTTGCTTGATGTAGGGCCAAGCGCCCATATTGGTCGGCTCTTCCTGAACCCAGTACACGTGCTTACCTTCTGGAAATTCGTGGATTGACGCCAGTAGTTCGTTCACGCCGAGTGGGTAGAGTTGCTCAATTCTCATGATGGCAACGTTGCTCAGTTCCTTTTCTTCCCGTGCCTCAATCAGGTCGTAGTAAACCTTACCGGTACATAGGATCAGCCGATCGGCGTTGTTGAGAGACAGTTGTTCATCTGGCAAGACTTTTTGGAAGGTGCCATCAGTCAAATCCGACAAAGAGCTGATCACGCGTGGATGTCGGAGAAGACTTTTAGGTGATAGTATGACCAGCGGTTTTTTCCACTTGCGGATGACTTGGCGACGCAAAAGGTGAAAATACTGCGCGGGTGTCGTCGGCTGGCAGACCTGGATGTTGTGCTCAGCAGCCATCGCAAGAAATCGTTCAACGCGAGCGCTGCAATGTTCAGGTCCTTGCCCTTCGAAACCGTGCGGAAGCAACATTACTAATCCACTGAGACGATTCCATTTATCTTCTGCACTGGCAATAAATTGATCAACAATCACTTGGGCGCAATTCCAGAAGTCACCGAACTGAGCTTCCCAGACTACCAAGCCATCAGGGCTATCCAAGGAGTACCCATATTCGAAACCTAGAACCCCAGCCTCGCTCAGCGGGCTGTTGTAGAGTTCGAGTCTGGCTTGATCAGACTCAAGGTTGGCCAGCGGTGTATAGGTGCTGCCATCCTTTGTGTCATGCAGAACGGCGTGCCGTTGGCTGAATGTACCGCGTTGGCAGTCTTGACCCGTCATTCGAATTGGATGGCCATCAGCGAGTAGCGATGCGAAAGCCGCAGCCTCGGCGCTAGCCCAGTCGAGGGGATGCTTGCCTTCGGCCATCTCCCTACGCTGCATCATGGGGCGTTTCAGCTTTTTGTTTGCAGAGAAGTTTTCCGGAAGTCGTGTCAGCGCATCCAGTAGCCTGGAAAGTTTTTCTGTGTCGTAGCCGGTAGAGGTGTCCTCCACCGGTTCGGGGCCACCGAAGTAGTCACTCCAATTGGCAGCGAGTGTTTGAGTGTCTGGTACAAACTGTTCGTTCTTGCTTGCTGCAAATTCCGACTCTAGCTTCTCTGTTCTTTCCTGCTGAATCTCTTCGGCTTCCTCAGGACTGATTTTTCCCAGTTCCAGGAGTCGGGTCAGGTACTGTTCTCGTACACTGGCTCGGCGATCAATTTCAGCGTACATGCGAGGTTGGGTGAAACGAGGTTCATCGCCTTCGTTGTGTCCCCATCTGCGGAATGCGTAGAGGTCGATCACGACATCCCGCTGGAATTCCTTTCGAAAATCCATCGCCAGGGAAACCACCTGAGCGACTGCTTCGGGGTCTTCGCCATTGACATGGAAAATGGGGATCTGGAGCATTTTTGCGATGTCAGTGGCGTACGTTGTGCTGCGTCCCTCTTTTGGCTCCGTAGTGAAACCGACCTGATTATTGATCACGACATGCAGTGTGCCGCCAGTCTTGTAACCCTCAAGTTCGCTGAGGTTCAGTGTTTCCTGAACCACTCCCTCACCTGCAAACGCTGCATCACCGTGGATCAGGATGGTCATTACCTCCTGTCGTTGCTCATCGCGGCGGCGATCCTGCTTACATCGGGTTCGACCTTGAGCGACCGTATTGACGAATTCGAGATGGCTTGGGTTGAAGCACAGTGAGATATGCAGGTTGTCTCCCGAAGCCGTCGTCCAATCGCTGCTATAGCCAAGATGGTAACGGACGTCTCCGCCACCTCGGTTCATTTCCGGGTCGGGATCGTCAAAGGACCAGAAGATATTCATGGCCCGTTTTTTGAGGATGTTGGCCATCACGTTGAGGCGGCCGCGATGTGCCATGCCCATCACGACTTCCTTGACGTTGTGCTGGGACGCTTTTTCCAAGGCGAGATCGAGCATGGGAATCAGTGTTTCAGCGCCTTCGAGTGAGAACGTTTTGGCACCGACAAATTTGCGACGCACGAATTCCTCAAAGATGGTCGCGTCAGCGAGTCTGGCATAAATTCGCCTTTGAACATCGTGGGACAATTCAAGGCGATTCTCAGTGGTTTCCATGCGGCGTTGCAGCCAGTCACGGATATTACGCCGGTCGATGTGCATGAATTGTGCACCAATGCTCCGGCAATAAGTGTTTCGTAACCGGGTCAAAATGGCATCAACCGTGCCACCGAGCTCTGTTTCAACGGAGGCCCCATTGAAGGGACGACTCAGATCTTCCTGATTCAGTCCATAGACGTCTGGATTCAGTTCGGGGCTATCCGGACGATCAAAACCCAAGGGATCCAAGTTGGCGACCAAGTGACCGCGGACACGGTATTCGCGCACCAAGTTGTTGACTCGATCCTGAATGCGGGCCAGCCACAGGGCTTGGACGGCAGAGTCGTTCGTGGAGCTCTGACCTTTTGCCTTACCGCCGGTTTTGGCGCTGCTGCCACCCTCGGACGATGGCCTAGGGCTGCCGCTTCCCACGAGAAACTGCTCAAAATACTTTCGCCAGTTTTCTGAAACGCTGGCGGGGTCGCGAACGTACTGGACGTACAAATCATCAATGTAGTCCAAGCTGTAGCTTTTCATGGTGACAGCAGGGCCAATGAAAGTGGGCCGATTCGAGCAGCTAGTTCATCAGTGGATGGACGACCTGCTCGAGGATCAGATGCGGTTTGTAATGGATTGAACCCTCGGAACGGGCTAGGGTTCACCTGAGCAGTATGCAATTTAAAGAATTACCATCGGGTGTGGTAGCGGCTCAGTGTGACTTTAGTTACCAGATTTACCCGAAAACTGTTTGTGTTGTGGCATTTCTGGTCTCCGCCACGGGTGGTAAGTTTGGAGCCCGCCAAACTGTGGCTTTTTTCTTTCCAGACTTCCGGTTGATGGATTCAATGGCCGTATTGATTCAAGTTCGTGACGCACAAAAAAGGTTCGCAGACCAACTCGTGCTGGATGATGCCGAATTATCGTTGGTGGACGACGTCAAAGTGGGCTTCATCGGACGAAATGGGGCTGGGAAATCTACCTTGCTCAAAGTCCTGTTGGGTGAGGAAGAGCTTGAAAAAGGTGAAGTCGTACATCATCCGGCGCTTCGTATCGGTTACTTGAGGCAACATGACCCTTTCGAGCCTGGCGAATCCGCGCTTGATTTCCTGATGAGGGATAGCAATGAGCCCGATTGGCGTTGTGGCGAGGTGGCTGGGCAATTTGAGTTGAAGGGAGCCTATTTGGAGGGGCCGGTCAAATCACTTTCTGGGGGCTGGCAAACTCGTGTCAAATTGGCGGCACTGCTGCTCAAGGATCCCAACCTGCTGATGCTCGATGAGCCCACCAACTTTTTGGATTTGCGAACCCAAATCCTGTTGGAACACTTCCTCAGGGATTTTAACAAAGCGGCCCTCATCGTGAGTCACGATCGCTCGTTCCTAAATGCCACCTGTTCGCAAACGCTGGAATTGTCTCGCGGCAAGCTGACAATGTACCCTGGTAAGATTGATCCGTTTCTTGAATATCGTGAAGAGCGACGGGAGCACGATCGGCGGGTGAATGCGACTGTCATCGCCAAGCAAAAACAACTGCAAAAGTTCATTGAGAAGAATCGCGCTAATGCCTCAACAGCCAGTCAGGCGAGGAGTAAAGCAAAGCAACTGGAGAAGCTTCAAACAACAGAGCTCGAGGTTGATGAGCCAACCGTGCATATCCGAGCACCCAAAGTGAACCCGAGGCAGGGTACCGTTGTACGATGTGATGGGATGTCGATCGGATACCCAAACCATGTCGTAGCCGACCAAATTACGCTTGAAATTGAGCATGGTGAGCGGGCCGCAATCGTGGGTGACAATGGACAGGGTAAAACGACTCTTCTGCGAACGCTCGTGCATTCTCTCGATGCGCTGGGTGGGCAAATGAAGTGGGGCTATGGGGTCGAGATAGGAACTTACGCTCAGCATGTTTACAGCAGTCTCGATGAGCGTCTCACCGTGCTGGAACAACTCGAGTATTCATCTGATAGCGATACAACGCGACAGGATCTGCTGGCGATGGCCGGGGCTTTGTTGTTTCGCGATGAGCATATTCAAAAGAAAATCAAGGTGCTTAGTGGAGGAGAGCGTGCGAGGTTGTGTATGGCTGGCTTGTTGCTGGGAACCGCTAATGTTCTCGTGTTGGATGAACCTGGAAACCACCTCGATGTGGAAACTGTTGAAGCGTTGGCCGAAGCGTTGGAGTTGTATAAGGGCACGGTCGTGTTCACGAGTCACGATAGGCACTTCATGCAACGAGTGGCTACCAGCGTCATCGAGGTGCGTGATGGAAGCGTGAAGAATTATTTCGGCAACTACCAGACTTATCTGGAGTCCGTTGAGAAAGAGATTGATGATGGGGAACGTGAACGTACGGGGAAAGTCAAAGGTGCGTCGGGCGGGCCAGTGGCCAAGGGGGGAGTGGGAGATTACCGGAAAGCTCAGCGCGATCAGCGGCGTGCTGAAAAGGAACTGAAAAATCTCGAAAAGAAGATCGCGCGGCTGGATGATGAAAAGCGGGGAATCAATGAAAAATTGCTCTCAGAAACTGACCCAGATGAGGCTGTTCGCCTGCATCAGCAACTTACCGAAATCACCGAGGACCTGAATCTGTGCGAAGAAAAATGGATGGAGCTCAGTGGGGACATGTAACAGGCTGGCTGAGTAGAGTCGCGAAGACCCCTCGTGCTTTGGAAGCAGGTACAAGGGTTCGTGTAGATTTCAGAAGGTCGAGCTGGAAGGAATTAAGCTGGATTTCTACAGGATGCTGTTGGCACGAGCGGTTTGTCGGGCAAGAATGACTCGTTGGCTGCGTTGGATTTGCCCGATGCCAGTCCACTACTAATTCTCTTTTTGATTTTCACACTGCTGTTTGTAATCGAGTTCGAATGCTTGTGCCGCCCCTGCGTATTGGTGATCTGGTAATCGATCCTCCTGTTCTACAGGCGCCCATGGCAGGTTTTACGAACGCCGCTTTTCGTGAAGTCGTTCGGCAGTTTGGTGGGGTTGGATTGTTGGCCACCGAAATGGTCAATGCTCGAGGATTTGTCTGGATGGACGAACACGTCGCTGAACATCCAGATCGTTTGTGGGGAGTGGCTGAGGAGCCTCGGCCACTGGCAGTTCAGATTTGGGACAACGACCCGGAAACGATGGCCAAAGTGGGACGCCGACTGGCGGAGGAATATCAGGTCAGCGTGGTCGATATCAATTTTGGTTGTCCGGTCAAACAGGTGACGGAAAAAGCGCACAGCGGCAGTTATCTGCTACGCGAGCCTCAGCGGATGTTCCAGATCATTCACCGACTGGTAGAAACTTGTTCTCCGACACCGGTGACTGCCAAGATTCGCCTTGGATGCTCACGCGACTCTGTGAATTGCAATGAGGTCGCCAAGGTGGTTGAGGAGGCAGGAGCGGCAGCATTGACGGTACACGGCAGAACAGCTCGTGATATGTTTCGTGGCAATGCCGATTGGGACCGGATCAGTGAAATCAAGCAGCATTTGCGAAATATACCACTGATCGGAAACGGTGATCTTGACTCTGCGGAGAAGGTTGTAGCAGCCTTCGAGAATTACGATGTGGATGGGGTGATGATCGCCCGAGCCTGTTTGGGCAGGCCCTGGTTATTTGCTCAGGCTGCCGCCGCCTTGCGGGGTGATGCTATTCCACCTGAGCCAACCTTGGATGAACAGCGGGATGTGATGCTGAATCATTACCGTCTGGTGGTTGATCGTTTTGGGGAAGAGAAGGGAACTATTCTGATGCGCAAGTACGCCTGCTGTTATGCGCAGGGGAAACGTGGAGCGAGGTTCTTTCGGACGCATGTGGCAAAAGTTTCAGGATCCGCTGAGTTTTACAGCGTAGTGCGTGATTATTTTCCTGGTTCAGAACCAGTCGATGCGGCTTCGACAGAATTGGCTACCTAGGCAGATTTATCCCAAGTCGGGAGAGTGCCTCACGGCTGCCTCATGGGCTTTACTCGCTGCGTTCAAGCCAACAAGCGTTGAACATAAGCCTTGAAATTCCGCATGTCATCCGGCAGTTCGCCGGGTCCCACAACCAAGGGTCCCTTTTCAGGTTGGGTGTGCAGGCCATGGCTTCCACGTACCAGCTGGGCATCCAAAGGAATGACATCCATCTTGTAACGCATTCCAATCTTCTTCTGCGCCAGACGCGACATGGCCCTGACTTTGCTGGTCATGAACAGCTCGCAAGGGTCGTAGCCGGGTTTGCGATGAATATCGACCGTTCGGGAAAAATCGGGTGCGAGAGCATCGTCAAGCCAATAATAGTACGTGAACCAGGCATCCGGTTCCGAAAGCACAATCAGTTCACCGCTGCGGGGGTGATCAAGTTCAAGTTCGACGGGGCGGGCAACACGGGCAACTCCGGGTACGGATTCCAGTGCCTTGGCGACCTCATCGATCATGCCGGGATTGCGCACATAGACGTGTGCTAGTTGGTGGTCGGCGACTGCGAACGCAGCCGAGTCACCGGGCATCATCATTTCACCAAAGGGACCGTGTCGGACTGTCAACCAGCCCATTTCTCGAAGGTAGCGATTCAGATGAACAGGTTGCTGGACCGGCACCAACCCATACTCTGAAACAACGATGACTTGTGCATCGATGTCGTTTGCTGCGTCGATGATTCTGCCTGCACACTGATCCAGTTCGGCGACTCGTTGAGGGTCATGGTCCGGAAGTCGTTGGAAGTCGTAATCAAGATGCGGCAGGTAGGCCATCGTCAATTTGGGGCAATTTTCTCGCATCACGATTGCGGTAGCGTCGGCAATCCATTCACTGCTGGGAAGTCCAGCATTGGGGCCCCAAAACGAGAAAAACGGGAACGGACCCAGACGCCGGACCAGATCGCACTGGGTGTGATCAAGAATGTCAAATACTTTGGAGCCGTCACATCCATAATGTGGTTTTGGGGTCGCGCTGTACTTCACAGGGGCCGACTGATTGAACCACCAGAACATTTTGGCAGTTTCAATTCCCTCGTAAAACTTTTCTCCTTCGACCAGTGAGTTGGCCTGTTGCCAGAAGCGGATTTCCTGCGTGTCACGGTAGTACCAGCCATTTCCAACAATACCGTGTTGAGCCGGAGATAGGCCTGTCAGCAGTGTGGCCTGTGATGTGCATGTCACAGCAGGTAGCGGAGATCGCATTGGCTGTGACTCGCCGATTGCTGAAATGCGTGGAGCGTATTTCAGTAGTTCGGGTGTCAATCCGACAGCATTGATGATGCAAGCGCTAGTCATACAGGTGATTTCAGCAAGGGATAAATCTGCAGGAAATGTCTAAGCTTCTCCTGCGCCCCCGTCTTCTGCAATGTCCAATTCACCGGCTTTGTATTTTGCCCAGTACTTGTTCAGTTCCCGTTTGACGATGCCGCTTAGCAAGAATACTCCCAGCAAGTTGGGAAAGCTCATTCCAAGGATCATCAAATCGCTGAAGTCGAGAATTTTACCGGCGGTAACGATTGAACCCAACACCGTGAAACAAAGGAACAAGATTTTGTAGACGATCGACAGTCTTGCCCCAAAGAGTTGCACCCAGCAACGTTCGCCGTAATAAGACCAACTGATGCAGGTCGAATAGGCAAACAGCACAACGGCAAAATAGAGGATGTAACGAAACCAGTCGTAGCCACCTGTGGTGAAAGCAAAAAGAGTGACTTTCGCTCCCTGGTTTTCCGCAATCGCTTCGGTCATTTCCGGTGCGTTGTAGGCGCCGGTTACGATCACGACCAGAGCGGTGATGGTGCAAACCACCACGGTATCAATGAATGGTTCCAGCAGGGCAACGATTCCTTCGCTGACAGGTTCCTCTGTCTTGGCTGCAGAGTGGGCGATAGCCGCCGATCCGACACCAGCCTCATTACTGAATACGGCACGTTTAACACCGATCACTAGCACACCGAGGAAGCCACCATACATCGCATTGGGCTCGAAGGCTTCCGACCAAATCAGGCTGATCGCGGCCGGTATGTCTGCGATGTTGTTTGCCAGAATGAATAGGGCCGCAAGAACGTAAGCTCCACACATGAAAGGAACAATTTTGCTCGCCACCGCACCGATGCTTCGCATGCCGCCGACGATCACGATGCCAACCAGCCCAGCCATGATCACACCGTAGATGACGGGGAAATCTTGCAAGATGGAGACGTCGCCACGGATGGCCTCCAGTGACTGCCCAATTTGAAATGCGTTACCGCCACCGAAGCTGGCTCCGACACAGAGCAGCATGAAAAGAATTGCCAGAAATTTCCCAAGGGGTGCCATATTGATGTCTGATAAACCGACTTGCAGGTAACGCATCGGGCCACCCAGAACGTGTCCATCCTCGTCTTTGGTTCGGTACAACTGCCCGAGTGTGCATTCGGCAAATTTGGCAGACATTCCCAAGAGTCCAATCGCGATGATCCAGAGGCAAGCGCCAGGGCCACCGGTTCCGATCGCAATTGCAACGCCGGCAATGTTTCCAAGACCGACAGTGGCTGAGAGGGCGGCTGATAAAGCCTGAAAGTGAGAAACCTCCCCAGTTTCGCCCGGTTTGTCATACAAGCCGCGCGTCAGATCAATCGCATGCTTGAAGGCACGAATATTGATGAAGCCCATTCGAAGAGTCAGAAAGACCGCGCCTGCTAGTAACCAAACGACAACGAATGGAATGCTGATTCCATCTGGATTGGCCTCGGTGCGCAACCAACCTCGCCGGGTTATCACTTTCAGAGGATCTCCGGTGGCTTGATCCAGCACCGTGTTGCCAAATTCGTCAGTAACTTCTTTCGTTCGTGGGCCAGTGTAAAAATCAAAAAACAGAACGGTAGCAAACGGACTGACAATCCAGTTTCCGAACGCTTCGTTGATTCTTGCTGCAACGCTTGCCTCTACTTCTTTTGCTGTTCCCACTGCCTCTGATGAGGATTCAGATGTTGGCGATCCCTGTTCGGAACTCGGCTGAGAAGCGTCAGCCGCAGAATTAGCCTCGCTGGCGACAGGTTGATCCGAGGTGGTTGGCTCGTCGGTTTGAGCCGCGAGAGATCCGATAGGAAGCCAGGCAAGAGCCAGCAAAAGAAGTGCGAGACGTGGGGTAGGCATGGTCCACTCACTAGCAGCTGTGGGTTGAGTTGAATTGCGGGAATGATCACCCGCTGGGACACAGGCTAAAGCCTTTTGCGTCTTAAATCGACACCATGAAAGAAGAAACCACGGTCAGAGCGGTTGTAAAATCTCCCAACAACCTCAAGTTTTGTTCGTTTTGCGAACGAACCACGTCCTTTTATTTGCGGTGATGGGGCGCCGTTTGCGTAGAAGTTGGTGCGGTCAGGTCGATAGCACGGCCTGGGAACGCAAGATCGCCTTTGTGAGCTTCAATTTGCCAGAAAAACCGTTCAAAAACGCGCAAACAACATCGTTCAGAGTCGCTCCTGGGCCGTCGGACGTTCCGCGAGCGGCACCGAAAAGCCACGTTGAAAGCTAGGAAGAGCACTGATGCAAGTGAAAAAAGCCGTAAAAACAGCGATCTTGAGGGCTTCCTCGGCAGAGAAATGCCAGAAGCTGGCAAGAAAGTGGTCAGGGGCGGGCTCGAACCGCCGACACCGGCCTTTTCAGGGCCGTGCTCTACCAACTGAGCTACCTGACCTAGGTACTTTGATGCTGCCACTTTAATCATGACAAAAACAAATCGGAAGCACCTTCGTCGATCAATTCGACGAAGAGCGATCGTAGGGTATGATGCGTAAGGTCGTCAATCGGTTCACCTCTTCTCCATTTGCGGGTTTCGATCCCCGTGAGAAAAAATTTCTTCTGTTTTCAAGGTTTGATCAGGCTTGTCCATGAGCATTCGTGAAAGTAATCACCTCCCGCGGTTTCGGCCGTTTACAACGTTGATGGTGATGTCGCTGGTCGTCGTTGCTGGCAGACCTGCATTTAGCTACACGCCGACAGATCCGGTGGTGACGAAAATGGTCAATCAGGGAGTCTCGTATCTTGAGAAATTGAGTGACAAAGATTTCGGGGGTGGTGACCCTTTCTCCGCGATTGCTGGCGAGGCGATTCTCATTGGATATGCTCATCATAAATGTCGACACGATCCTGACAGCGCTGCCGTGAAAAGAGCTCTGAAAGGAGCTAAGGCGGTAGTCAGTAGCTTGACGAAGGGCGGGGGAAAAACACCACAGAAGCGAACGTATGTGATTGCGATCAGTGTCCTGCTCTTTGCGGAAGTTGATGCGGACGCCTACCGCAGCGAATTGCAAACTTTGCAGCAGTACCTGGTTCAATATCAGAGCGGAAACGGGGCATTTTGTTACCCCGATGATGATCCCAAGAAAAGTGGCGATATCTCGATGAGTCAGTATGGAATGCTGGCTATCTGGACGCTCGACCGGAATGGCATTCCACTTGATTACAATCGCGTGACCGAGAGTCTGCAGTGGTTGTTGCGTGTGCAAGATCCGAGTGGTGGTTGGCCTTATCATGCGATGGACCCAGGAGCGGGCAAGGGTAATATTGCTCAGAGTAAACGTGAAATGACGGACTCCATGGCCTTGGCTGGTGGCAGTAGTCTGTTGATCGGTGGTGATGCGTTGAGGTTGTGGGGTAACACAGACGCTGACGCGGACACAGGAATCCCTGGTTTACCCAAGGCAATCAAAATCTACAAAGAGGACAAGAACGTCAAACGCCGTAAACGGGGTTCCATGAGCGAGACACCGATCAAGCGTTCCATTAACTTCATGCGGGGGTGGCGTCAGAAAAATCCATACAAGAAGTCGGGGATCGACTGGTACTACTACCAAATTTACACACTGGAGAGGTTCGAAAGCTTCGTTGAAATCGCGAACGGTTCCCCCAAGGATCTCAGTCCTGCGTGGTACAACCGGGTCGTCGATGAATTGAAGCAGACGCAGGGCGCTGATGGGGGTTGGACGGATCGTTCACAAACTCGTCCTCCCGTGAGCACGGCTTTTGCGCTGTTGTTCCTGATCCGTAGTACACAGAAAACAATCTTCACGATGAGTCAGGGTAGTCTTCAAGGGGGTTACGGTTTGCCCAAGGATACCACTGACATTCGCGTTGATGGCACTCAGATCAAAGGTCGTCCGGTTGCTGCTCAAGTCACAGATATGCTCGACATTCTTGAGAAAGATGGTGCTGGCGATACGGAAGGTAAATCAATTCCCGATGACCTTGAGTTGGATACCGACCCAGCAGTGAGGGCTTCTCAAATGGATCGTCTGGAAAGATTGGTGAGGGGTAGCCAGTCTTGGCAAGCCCGCCGAGTAGCAGCACGATTGCTTGGAAAAAGTGATGAGCTTCGTGTCGTGCCTTCATTGATTTATGCTCTCAGTGATCCAGATACATCGGTACGTCGTTATGCGAGGGATGGCCTCCGATTTATCAGTCGTCGCTTCGATGGATTTGACTTGTCGAACGATCCAACTCCGGCCGAGGTCGATCAGGTTCAGGGAAAGTGGCGGGATTGGTACCGCACCATGAATCCAAAATATGTATTCTTGGACTACGATCTGTAGGCCGTGCACAGAATTAAATTAATTGCAGCAGATTCGACTTAAGCACAGATTGATAGGTTTTCGAAATGGCATCAGCTATGGGCCAAAAAACGACCGATGGGCCGTCCCAAGACGCATCAGACCAAACGCAGGCTGAGACGCGGGTTCATCAACGGGCGGCTGAACGTGAGAAATTACGGACCAGCCGTTTTGATTTAGTCACCTCGTTTCTGATGGCTCTCATTCTGTTCATCGGCACGCTGACACTGATGGTCGTCATTATCTTTTTGACGACACGCTGGGCGTTCCCACCTCGTGCAATCGAGCCAATCATTGAGAACCCAGCCGGACGGGGTGAGAATCCCGAGGGTTTTGAACGTGATTTTGAGCCGCCGGGTGCAGAGGAAGTGGAAGAGTTAATGGAGCCGACGCTGCAGGACACGATTGAGGCTGTGACTGATGCTGTGAGTTCAGTAGCGGCGACACTCGTCACCACCGATACCACGGCAACAGCAACGACGGCTGGAACAGGTGCAGGAGATAGTCGTCCACCGGGCCCTCCTGGAGAAGGAGAGGATATCATCCCGCGATTCGAGCGATGGCAGCTCAACTTCACTGCCCGCGATATCGGCTTATATGCCAAACAACTGGATTTTTACAAAATCGAGTTAGGAGCGATTGGTGGATCGATTCAGGGAGTCGATGTTGCCAGCAATCTTTCAGGCAGCCCAAAGAAATACCGGGTGGTGAAGACCGAGGATGAGAAAAGACTGTATTTCATGTGGAATAGCCCTAGTCCACTGATGCAGTTTGACCGGCAGCTGCTGGGGAAGGCCGGCATTCCGCTGCCGAATCGGCAAATGCTCAAATTTATCCCAACGCAGTTGGAAAATGAGTTGGCCCAAATCGAAAAGGCGTATTGGGAGTCAAAGGGGTACAACTCAGTGACTCAAATCGCGAAAACAGTCTTCGAGAGTAAAGCAGATGGACGTGGCTACAAATTTGAAGTTACGAGTCAACGTTATCGAAAACCAAAACGGTAGGATGGTCGTGGTCGCGTCGTAAGCTTGCCTCTGTGAGAGGCGAGCCAACGCCATGCGGCCATTCGAGAGATTTCACCGATCATCGGGCTGCGATGGGGGGACCCATGACAAGCTCATCCATGCGTTCGAGGTAATCGGGTGAAGTACATGTCTCAGTAACGAGAGGAACGGAGAAGAGAGCGAGGGGAACAGAGAAGAGCGAACGATCGACTGCCGGCAGGGGGGGATCGACGATTCACCCCTACGAGTCGCCCCAGAAACTGCGAGATTTGTCCAAAATTGCAGTTCGGGGCCCGTCGAACCAAGTAGGAAAAACTCAACTCGAATATGCTGTAGGGAACCAACCGCGAGAAATTGGTAACTGGATCACCTGAATCATGGTCATCCATCACCTCGATTCCCGTTTACGGTTACCTCTGATACCGATGGGCATCGATGACGCCCGTTACTTTTCAAAATGCAATCAGACCGCAGTGATATGGTCTGAACGCTCATCACAACGAACTTAATATTTCTGGCTACGAAGTTAAGGAACTGACCGCCGATGCTACTTGCTGAAATGTCCCTTTTCGAAATTATCTCCAATGCTACCTACGGTGCCCTTGCTGGTGTCGCTCTTTGGGGGTTGTATTGCATTGTCATTGTCTGGTCACGGGTGAATCAGAAGCGTTTCAAGTCCGAGGAAGAGCAGGACTTCTTCATGGACGATGTTGAACAGATGCTTGCTGGTGGAGACTTTGAGGGCGTCACCGAATATTGCGAAGGTGACAAACGTGCGGTCGCCCAGATTGTTGGGATGGCCGTCGAGCATCGGGAGATGGGTTACAAGAAGGCCAGGACTTTTGTGATGGATCGCTTCCAGCGCGATGTAATGAGTGATGTTGAGTACCGGCTCAGCTGGGTGAGTACTGTGATCAAGAGTGCTCCCATGATTGGACTGTTCGGAACCGTCTTTGGAATGATGGGAGCATTCGAAACGCTTGCGACATCCGAGTCTGTTGAGCCGTCCGCTTTGGCGTCGGATATTAATATCGCTCTTCGAACAACCGCTTGTGGATTGGCTATTGCCATTCCACTCATGATTTTGGTTGCGAACGTCAATATTCGAATTGCAAAAATGGAAGACCTGGTAGGGGCAGGCTTGGTCCGCTTCATGACCGTTTACCGGGAGGCACTGGCAAAGTATTCGTCTTCACGCGGTGGCACAGCAGCCTCAACTGTCGAGCCTATGACTTCGCAGTCCCGTGTGGAATGAAACTTGAATCGGTGAAACGGAATCCATTCTACTTTTCGACGAGCTGAAGAATGGGAATGATCAAACGCGAAACTTCTGATACCAATTTGACTGAAAGATGAGTGACAACCCAAATCTGATCGAAGACGATGAGGATGACTTTGCGTTACCTCGCAAGAAACGCGATGACGATGAGATGGACATCACGCCCATGATCGACATTACGTTTCTGTTGTTGATTTTCTTCATTGTTTGCTCAACGATGGATCCAACAAAGATCGGTACGATTCCCGAGGCAGATAACGGTCTTGCGATCGCGGCCAAGAACTCCGCCGTTATCTTTATCAACCCGAGTGCGGGCGACGAGGTTATCCTGTCGCGAATGGACGGTTCCAATTTCAGTACCGATGAGGAAATACAGGAAACTGAAATCATCGAGTACATCACAGAGGAACTCGAAAAATCGTTGGGGGCTAGCAAACAACATGTGATGTTGTTTGGAGATGCAAATGTGAAGGTTGGGAAGGTAACACGTGTTCAGAAAATCATCGGGGATGCTTTTGAAGATCTGGATTCGACTTACATTGCCGTGAAAGAGCAATGATAGGATGGTGAGGTTCGGTCACGGGATTCACACCCGACCATGAGGGCCTTTTTGACGCTGCGGCGACTTCGCATCGGAGTCTGACTGAGCAGCATGAAATCGTTCCTTTGCTTTCTTTTCAGAGCGGGGAACGTTTGTGTATTGAATCGTTGGATGCGTAATCGAAATTAGGTTTGTTTTATGTCGATCGAAGTCAGCTGCTCGGAGTGTGGGGCCAGCCACCACGTCAATGATCGGTTGGCAGGACGTAATGTGCGTTGCCCCAGCTGTGATGCGGTCGTGCCTGTACCGAAGAAGTTGATGGGAACGGGCGTTGAGCCCGACCTGGCCGGTGACAATGAGGCCGGTGGACAAGTAGCGGAAGTTGTTGCTACCGAACCTATCACCGCTGAGTCCGTAGATAAGAAGCGTGAGACCCGACGGCCGGCCTCGCGGGATTCCGCAACCGCGGTTGCGGTGGCAGCGAGTTCTGCAGCTGCTGAAGAGGAAGATGAAGATGAAATTGATGAGGTCTTGATTCGGAAAAAACGTCCCGAAGAAGAGATGGATATGACTCCAATGGTCGATGTCACCTTTCTTCTCTTGATCTTCTTCATGGTGACGGCCGCCTTCAGTTTGCAGAAATCAATTGAAATGCCACGTCAGCAGACCGATGCTCCGAGTACTCAGGTCACTGATGAGGAAGATGATGAGTTGGAGACGATTGAAGTTGAGGTTGACGAGTTCGGCGGCTTTCTTGTGATTGCGCAGGACTGGGAACGCGAAACGATCGGAAAGCAGGGATTGATTAGGGCTTTCAAGGAAGCACTGTCTGCAAGCAAAGACGCGATGCGGCTCAACGTAAAGGTCCATGAAATGGCAAAGCTACATTCGTTGGTCGATGCCATGGATGCAGGAACCATTGCTGGCTTTTCCGAATTGGAAGTCGTGCAAGTTGAGGAGTTTTATTGATGACCAACCAGCGTAAATTGAGGACTCTCTGAGCCCCGTTTTTCCTCGTTCAGTAGCATCAGCCCGGATGGAATCCTAGTGGTGCCAAAGCAGAAAACATTGACTGATAACTTTTCACTGTAGAAACCGACAAAGACATGCTTGCAAACGAATTGATCGACCGCATAGAGCGACTGGGATTGCTTGACCAGGAGATCATCGAAGCCCTTCGCGAACAATTGGAGCAAAGCGGTACGCGAATCACGCCTGAGGCAGTGGCCAAGCTGCTCGTTGATAATGGTCAGTTGACGCATTTTCAGGCTACCAAGTTGATTGGTGAATTGCGTAGTGGCGAATATGAGGAACCGGTCACTGAAACGACTGCAGATTCGGATCTGACTGTCGGTGTGGACGAAGTTGCAGCTGTCGTGGAAGATGTCACACCAGTTGAGCCCGTAGTGAACCCCGTATTCGAAGCGGAGGCGGTTCCTGTTGAGGCAGTTCCTGTCGAGGCGGTTCCAGTTGAAGTGGCCGCGGTTGGTGTCGAGGCGTTAGGCGGTGGAATTGGCGAGGAAGCACCTCGCGAAAGGCCAACACCTTCGCGAAAACGGCCGGAGGAGCCGAAGACGGTTTGGGACTCGTTCAAAATCTACGGCTATGTCGCGATCATCATTTTGTTCTTGCTGATTCTTGGAGCAGGTTTGGCGATCCTGGGTCGAGAAGATGCCGATGCTTTCATTGCTAGAGCGAATACTGCATATGACGGCGGCACTTACCAAAATGCGCAAGGCGACTATGTCGCGTTTCTGGAAATGTTTGGCGATGACCATCAGTACTCATCGTTGGCACGCACCCGTATCACGATGACGGAACTTTACAAAGCTGCAGAGTTTAAGCAGGAACCCGAGCAAGCGGTTAATCTCGCGAAAGAGAAGTTGCCGGCAATTGCCGAAGAGGAGGGGATGAATGAAGAGCGCTCGAACTTAGCTCTTCTGATGGTGAAGATTGCTCAAAATCTTGCCTCCGCAGCAGGCCGCGCTAAGGACACGGCTCGCAAGCAGGAGCTGCTCGCAGTGCTTGATGAGCAGCGGGAACTTATGAACAACGCCGCTTACATGTCCGCTTCCGATCGTACGAATCTGGAAGGCAAGTTACTGTCCTTGGAAGAGGATCGAGCCCGCGTCGAACGTGATATCAATCGAAACATCAGTCTGGATAAAGCGGAGGAATCGATGATGACTTCGCTCGCTGGAAAGAACACGAAGGATGCGTACGATACCCGTACTGCACTGCTGAGAAACTTTCCTGACCTTCGCGAAAATGAACGACTTGTCAAGTTGATCCTGGAAGCCAGCGAAATTCAGCAGAGCTTAGTTGAACCCTCTGCAGATTTGCCTGAGGTCGGTGAAGCAGTTGTGGAAGATGGGGGGGCGGAGTCCGTCCTGTTAACCACTCTGGCTGGAAAGGTTGCTCCCGAACTGCGTGGAGTCACGCTGTATTTTCGCGCTGGCGGTTCGATCTTGGCATTCGACGGTGAGAATGGAAAACTGCGGTGGCGAAAATTCGTTGGATATTCAAAAGAACTGCCGCCCTTGCGACTCGAAGACGGCGTGCTGCTGAGTGAATCCTCGACATTAGAGGTCCTCCGTTGCAGTGAAGAAGATGGCCGTGTGTTATGGCGTACAAAAATAGGTGAGGCGTTTGGGCAGCCGATCAGTAATGGTGATGAGATTTACGTGTCCACGAATTCTGGCAGAGTGATCTGTCTGGATGTCGAAACTGGTGAAGCAAATTGGGTGTCCCAAGTGCCTCAGGATCTCGATGTTGCACCCGGTGTCGATGATCGAGCCAAAAGGGCTTATGTCGTTGGGGATCATAGCAATCTCTATCTGCTCAACACACGTGACGGATCCTGTGTCGAAAGTTTCTACGTAGGGCATGAGCCGGGGACTGTCAGTGTGCCACCTGTTCCCCTGCTGGGTCATGTCTTCGTCATTGTTAATTCCGGTAGTGACTATGCAAACCTCAGGGTGCTTCGTGTTGACGAAACTGGTGGGCAGGTTCAGGACACACAAAATTTCCGGCTTACCGGAAATGTCCGTGTACCACCAATCATTCAGGGACGCAGACTGATCGTATTGACTGATCTGGGTGAGGTGGTTGTGTACGACATTGAACCGACGGCTGAAACCAATCAGGTTACCGAGGCTGCAAAACTGCCACCGTTTTACGAGCAACCTACACCCACGCAAATGGCTGTGGGGCGAAGTCAAATGTGGATTACAGGAACGAGAATCGGTCGTTATGAACTGCAGATCAATACCGGTCGGGTGATTCGTGATTGGATCAAGCATGAGTTTGATGCATTCATTGGAAAACCCTACTCGGCAGATGATGCGTTGGTGTATGCAAGGGTTCTAAGGGGTACCTCGGCCATACGTGTCACTGCTGCTGACCCCAAAACTGGAGACGAAATCTGGCGAACGGACGTTGGAGTACCAGTCGCTTTACTGAGCAAGCCACCGGGCAGCGATGCCTTGCAGAGTGTCACGACTCAGGCTGCCCTCTTCGAAATTGGCGCAGAAGCTGAGAAGGCCGGTTCGACCGCTGGTCCTATCGAAAACCCAGGTGAGAAGTCCGTTGCGATCAGGTTCGAAGAACCAATCGCCATCGATGAGAGTCGTAGTCTGATGTTGAACCAAGTCGATGGTCAGTCAATCATCGTTTACGAGCCACAAAGGGAGCTTGGAAAGCTTCGACAATTAACCATGAGCTTCTCAGCCGGGAAGCCAACAGATGGCGGAGTCGTGGCAGGAGGTGGGTTGTTCTTGCCGTTGAATAACGGCAGGGCTGTGCTGATGGATTGGCGTACTGGAAAGACCATTGGAACGCCTTTCCAACCTGCGAGTGACCCAAATAAAGAAGTCAATTGGACCAATTCGCTTACCCTACCCAGTGATCCTGACCAAGTTGTTCTCGCTGACAGCCGTAAGAAAATGTACCGCCTGCGTGCAGGAGATCAGATTCGTGAACTTGCATCCACGGACCTTGAGTTTGACCTGCTAGATCAAATTGCAGGGGTGGGCAATACGGTTGTGGGGGCCACTGCTGGTCCAGCGGCTGATTTCATTGTTGGTTTTGACATGATGAGCTTGAAGCCAAAATTCAAAACCTTGCTCGATGGACGAGTGATTTGGGGACCGGTCGCCGTTGGTGGCTACGGCCTCTTTCAGACTGATGATTCACAGTTGCGAGGAATCGATGCCGAGGGAAAAGCGTTATTCCAGATTCCAACGCCGGCTGGTTTGCCGGTCGGTAAGCCAATCATGAGCGATGGCAAAATTGTGCTGGCAGGGAAGGCTGGCTGGATCGTCGTGTTTGATCCGGAAACTGGAACTGTGACTGGGTCCACCGATTTGGGGCAACCCGTTTCGGCTACACCACTGGTCGATGATGGCGTGCTAGTTGTGCCTGGCACGGAGGGTGTCATTTACCGGACCCCTGTCCCTGCCAACTAATTGATTCCACACCTTTCCCATTGTTCAGTTGGAATACTTCAATGAGCATACGAATTACAAGTTTGCTGTGTCTGTTGGTCATTGGGCTGACTGTGTTGCCCTGCGCTCGGTCAGCGAATGCTCAATTAATTAATTTCGCGCAGCAGGGTGAGCCCGGTGATCCCGGACTTGAGCTGCTACAGGAAGAGCCGCATGATCTTCTCTATTTGACCGAGAAAGCAGGCGGTGGTTGGGCTAAGGTGCTGTTGTTGCAGTTGCCCGGAAGAACCATGCCTGCGGACCGAAGTGGCTCGTTGAAGCTAAACGTGCTGGGCATTGAAGGAAAAGATTTCACCGCCAAATGGACGGATATCAAGGACATCGATTTTTGGGAAAAACGTCTTGAGCGCGAGACGAAAGAACGAATCGCACGCGGTGACTTCAAGGGTGCGTACCCCTTCATGTCTGTTCTGATTCGAGACTTTCCAAATCGGGCTGGATTACGAGAATTAAGATGCGAGTTTCTTTGGTTGGATGCAGTCGCACGTGCGAAGCGAAAAGAGTTGGCACCGACTCTCGCAATGCTTGAAGAACTGCGACGGTATGCGCCCGAATACAAACGCTCCATGGTGCTCGATGCAATTGGCCGTACGACCGATCAGTTGATGCAGCAGTTGATGGATGCTGGCGATTTGAACCTCGCCCAAAAGATGCTGGCCCGCCTCGAAAAAGATTATGCGAATGACAATTTGCAATCAATCAAAAAATGGAACGCAGAGTTCCTCCGAATGGCGACTGTGAAACAGAATGAAGCCAAGGCAGCGTTGGAAGCCAAGGACTATCGTGCTGCTCGTAAGCTGTCACGCGAAAGTGTGTACCTGAAGCCGGATATTCCTGGTGGGACTGAGCTCGTTAAGTTGGTCGATCGTATCTATCCATTGATCAATGTTGGAGTGCTACAGACTGCCACAGTGCTGGAGCCAACGCGACTGGATAACTGGGGAGCTCGAAGGTCAGGACGTTTGTTGTATCGCACTCTGTTTGAAATGGAGGGTCCTGGGCCAGAAGGTGGAGAGTACGACTTCATCTTTGGAGATGTTGAAATGAGCCCGGATCGTATGCATTTCGATCTGCTGCTTGAGCCTGAAAAGTTGCTGCCACCCCTAGATAAGGTAAGTGGTCCATTTTTAGCCGATGTGATGGCCAAAAGAGCGCAAGCGAGTTCGGGTGACTATTACTCGCCATGGGCTGCGGCTGTCGACTCGATCGGCTTGGACGGCCCGAAACAGGTGTCCTTTAATTTACGTCGCCCCAATGTGCTGCCGACTAGCCTGCTGCAAATCCCGGTCGATGGCAGTTGGTTTGGGGACAAGCCGCTGTCACCCACCGGTGATTACCGTCGAAACGAAGTTGGTGACGACGAAGTTCGGTATGTACTCTCCGGGGCCCCGAAAACAGAGACTCAGCCGCGTGAAATTGTTGAAGTGCGATGTGCTTCCGCGGCAGACGCCGTCAATCTTCTCCTTCAGGGTGAAGTCGACGTGCTGGATCAACTGTTCCCCGCTGATGCTGTGAGACTGAAACGTAGCAAGTCAGTCAAGGTAGCAAATTATCCGTTGCCCACCGTCCACATGCTGGTGCCATGTTCAGATCACGCTTATCTGGCCGAAAGAACGTTTCGACGTGCGTTGCTGTATGGAATTAACAGACAGGACATTTTGAAAGGTGAACTTCTGGAAGGTCTCGAGTTTGAGGGCTGTCGTGTGCTTTCAGGTCCATTCCCTGCCGGTCTCGAACTCAACGATCCATTGGGCTATGGCTATGATGAAAAAATCGAGCCGCGACCTTATGAGCCACCGTTGGCAAAGCTTCTTCTTGCGATGAATACAAATCAGATGAAGGCAATGGCCGCTCGCAAGAAATTTGAAATGCCTGATTTGAAACCGATACGACTGGCCTTTCCTCCTGATAATCTGTCGCGGGTTGCATGTGAGGCAATCAGTACTCAGTGGAAACTGCTGGGACTGGAGGTCGAGTTGGTGCAGCTTCCTGTGGGGAGGACTTTTCCAGAACCGGATGAGGATATCGCTGATATCGTTTACGTGTCGGCTGCCGTTTGGGAGCCGATCGTTGACGCGCGCCGCGTGCTTGGACCCGAGGGTCTTGCCGGCAGCCAAGATCAACTTGTGGGACTCGGTTTAAGGCAACTTGAGCACGCCAAAAATTGGAAGGAAGTACGGGATCGACTACTGGATCTTCATTCGATCACCCATCACGAACTTCCCATCTTGCCTCTGTGGCAAATGGTGGAGTCGTACGCTTATCGGCGGGAACTGGTAGGAATGGGATCTGACATCGTTTCGCTTTATCAGAACGCGGGAAATTGGCGGCTGGGACAATGATGCGCTGGAATTTATTGATAATCGTTTTTGCAATCGCCGTGTTCAATCACAACGTGGGTTGGCGCAACGCGGGTTGGCACAGTGTCGGGTACGCGATGGAGCCAGCGGCTGGTCAAGAGGCTGAGGCTGCGCCCAGCTCCGAACAAGCTGCTGCGGAACAAGCCGGCTCAGGAGAAGCTGCTGAGGAACAAGCCGGTGATAAGCCCGAAACGGATGTTGACGGTGCAACCGATAGTGAGGCAGCGAGCGATAATGCCAAGACGACAGCAGCTGGCGACGAATCCAGTGACGCTACCGGTAGTGACGCTATTGAGGTTGACCCCGATGCCGTCAAGGTTGCTCTTGAAAACTACAAGAAGCTCAACGAATCTGCTGAGAAGGAGCTTCCGTGGGACTATTCCCCTTACAAGGTTTTGATCTGGTTAGTTTCTGACAACCCAGACGTTTCCGTTGCGACCATTGAACAGCCTCTCCGCAAATTTTTGGATCGTGATTACGCAGCTATCTGGCGAGTCACCGTTGCCAAGGCACCTCGGGCTGTTGCTACCGCAGCGCAGCGGAACATGGCTGGCATGGATTACCACACGATTACCGCGGCAGACCCCGTGTTCGCTGTAAAGCGAGACCACAAGGATGCCATACGTATTCGCATCGCTGAGAATGTAGCTCAGTACATTGGCAAAGTTTATGGAACCCAAGGCCGTATTGAGGAAGTGCAGCGGCGGGCTGCTCTTCTTGGCGACAAAACTGTCTCCGGTGTGGGCCCCAAAATGAAAGTCGTTGACGGTGACGCCGTTGCTGTCAGCGAAATTTGGGCTGACGAAAAAACGGAAGCAGTGTTGGTTTCGCGGGGAACAGCACGCTCATTGGATGAACCGGAGGCGAAGGTCATTCTCCCAAAATTGGCGAATTTGGTGAGTCAAGCCGTGGACGCTTATGACAAGATTTTCATTGTCAGGTTGCAGGCTAATGAATCGCTGACAGATGTCAGTGTGGTCGAGATGGATACGTTGATGCAGCATTTCGGTCCGGTTGCAGAGACTGAGGGTGGGACGCGGCATACCCTGCCAACCGTTATCGGTAAGACGATCACGCGGGCTTTCGCGCCGGTTGTTCGTGTTGATAACGCAGGGACACGCACCGCAACAGGCTTATTGAGAGCGAGCGGGCTGATTGTCGATGAAGACTCACCAGCAAAGTTGAAAGCTGGCGACGTCCTTGAACCGATGATGAGAAAAAATGATCGCAATGGTAGGGCATTTGTGATCGGGCCTCTTGATTGGGCCTTCCTGAATGTAACGGGGTTTGAGGGCCGTAATGTGAAAATGGACTTCTATTCAGGGCGAGCGGGTGGACTGCAGGGAAGGAAGAACAAGAGAACGTTCAAGATGGCTTTGAAGGTCCGTCCATTCCAGGAAGCATCGACAGTCCGGCTACATTTACAACGAGATCCAAGCACGCCAATGATTGGATATGAATTGTATGAGAAGGAGTTGAAGTCGACAAAAATGACCTTCATCGGGCGAACAGATTGGGACGGACGTTTGAGGATCGAGCCCACCAAAGCCCCATTCCGATTGCTGTATGTCAAAAACGGTGGTGCGGTCTTGGCTCGACTGCCAATTGTCCCGGGTTTGCATGAGTTTGATGTGGCTGACTTGTCAGGTGATGATACGCGACTGCAGGCAGAAGCTTATATTCGTGGTGTACAGAACGCGATCATTGACTTGGTCGCTGTACGTGAATTGTTCAGAGCCAGAATTCAGTTGCGATTGAAACGCGGTGAAATGGAGAAGGCACAGGCGCTCATGGAAGCACTTCGCGGCCAACCCAGCAACGAACAACTCGCTAATGATATGGGCAAACGGCAGACGTATTTCAACAACCTGCTTGCTGGCAGTGGTAACGCGAATCAGCGGGCTAAGGTCGATCAAATGTTTGTCGTCACACGTGAGCTCTTAACTACACACATCAATGGTAGGCTCATTAACGATCTCGAAAATGAGGTCAGCGAAGCGAGAAAAAACGGTGGAAAATCGCCAAAGAAGGACAAGTAGCGGTATCAGTCCGGGGGCATCAGGTACTCATGGCTGAATTTTACATCCGAACTACTTACGCCAGTTTGGGCGTTTTCTCCGTGCGTTCGGATGATGCGTAATGATCCGGAACGTCGCGTCTCGGCCTGATAGCTTGCGTCCGGTAGGACGTGTTGTTGGGCGAACCACTTTGGCTCTTAGTCGATCGTGGGTCTCACGGTGTTCGTCATCGAGTTCAAATTCGACCCACAACTCGACTTCTGGGGCAATTTTTCGTGTGACACCGTTCTTGACGACGTTTCCTTCCCAGTCGACGGAATGAAAGAACACGTCATCAGTGAAGTCTTCGGCTTGTATAAAACCGTAAGTACCTTCTTTCTCGATGAACATGATCTTTCCAAGTCGTCGCCGTTGAATGCGAAACTTTTTTTTGATCCCATCTTCTTGGTCGGGGTCATCCACGGTTTGACTCTTGCTGCTGGATTGCTGGAATTCGTAGCGAGTGGGTGTACCTGAAATAACTGTCGCGTACTTGGGATAAAGTATCCCTCGACAAGTTAAGCGGAACGCACCACCTTAGTTTAACTCTCCGACGGACTTTGCATCAGGGAGACCAATCCACTTCGCAAGCGAGGAATTAGTCGCTCGGCGAATGACACAGGACCACATGTCGCTGGCTGACGAAAAGACATCGTCAACATTGGCGGGCAAGACGTGCCAATTGCCGTCCGCAATTTCGGCGTCGAGCTCTTCGGGATTCCACCCCAGATGACCGACAATCAGCCGAAAAGGCTCATTCTCGTCGCGTATCAGGTCAACGAGATGTTGTTTTTGAGCGGCAACATAGATCCCTTCACCCGTTTCTGCTTCTGCGTAATCACGGATTTGATGAAGTGCGACAATCGGTCCTGACAGGGGACCCCCGAAGTGTAGCGACCTGGAACACACCGGTAGATCCGAATCATGGAAAGGTGAAGGGGGTGCACTTTCCTCTGTTTTTTCTGTCTGCGTTGAGAATCGACGTTTTTGTCGGGTTGGTTTCTTGGCTTGTGTCTCACCAAGAATGGCATCAAATGCCTCAGGGTTCGGTTCGATTGGGCGGTTAAGCATGACACCAATCACGCGGGTCTCGTCGTCGTGAACGATCAGACAGACGCCGTTTGCGTACATTGGGTCGGTAATGGTGCTGGATGCGACCAGTAACTGGCCAAGGTACGATTCCCTCATTGGGTGCTCCATGGTTCATCAATGCTGTCAGGTTGGCAGTAAAAACACCGCAGGTTGATAACTAGGCAAGCGGCGCGCCAAACTGTGGTGCTGTTTGCGAGCGTGTTTCCGAAATTTCTCAATTTTCACTTCTCAGGGCTTAATTCTGTATGTCCATCCACGAAATGCGCAAGAGCTATACCTTGGCGGGCCTCGCCAAGAGTGACGTTGATGCTGATCCAATGGTGCAGTTTCAATCTTGGTTCGAGGAGGCCCAACAGCCTGATTTGCCGGACTGGATGGAAGTCAATGCGATGACCCTGGCAACTGCGGATACCGAAGGAAAAGTGACCTCAAGAATCGTCTTGTTAAAAGGGATTGAGGATGGACGCCTTTGTTTCTATACGAACTACAAGTCAGAGAAGGGGCAACAAATCGCTGCGAATCCTCAAGTTTCTCTTTGTTTCCTGTGGGGGCACTTACAGCGTCAGGTGAGGATTGAAGGGATTGCCAACCAATCAGATCGCAGCAAGTCGGTTGACTACTTTCATTCCCGCCCCCGGGAAAGTCAGTTGGGAGCGCATGTGAGCCGACAGTCCTCAGTGATCGATTCAAGCCAAACGCTCAACGAGAAGTTCTCGGTACTCGAATCCAAGTACAACCAGCAAGAAATTCCATGTCCCGACCATTGGGGAGGGTATGAGGTGGAACCGACCAGATTTGAGTTCTGGCAGGGCAGGCCGGGGCGGTTGCACGATCGCATCTCCTATCGCCGGGATGGTGAGCAGTGGCAGTTGTCGCGTCTATCGCCTTGATCGTGGAATTGGCCGCTACGTGCGACAGGTTGCGTGTCGGGCTATGCCGAATTGGTTCGTCAACCAGAGACTGCTGGATGAGCAATCGTTGCGAACGCATCCATGTGCGTCCGTGTTCTAGAGCATGTCCATGGGGTCGATATCAATGACATATTGAACGTCATCTTTATCGGCAATCGTGAAGCCTTCGACCGCTTTTCGAATCGTGCTACCCAGATGGGCAGGGTTGGTGGACTGCAACAGAATGTGAAATCGGTACTTACCCCTCAGTTTTGAAATGGGTGGTGGCGCTGGTCCAAGAACTCGTACTTCGTAGCCAAGTTGTTTGCGGGCAGCATCCAGTTGGGTGAGCAACGAATCAGCGACTGCTTCGGTAACATCTTCGACGGAACCCCGTATGATAATCCTTGCGACACTTCCCAAAGGTGGGTAATTGAAGCGGCGTCTGACCACCATTTCATCTTTGGCGAATTGGTGGTAATCGTGACGTGATGCAGCCTGAATTGCGGGATGTTCGGGTGAATAAGTTTGAACGATAACACGCCCACTGCGATCTCCTCGTCCAGTGCGGCCGGCTACTTGTGTGACTAATTGAAAAGTGCGTTCAGCGGCTCGGAAGTCAGGGAAGTGCAGGGCACTATCAGAATTGATAACACCCACCAATAGCACGTTGGGGAAATCAAGACCTTTGGCAATCATCTGTGTACCCAGCAGGATGTCGACATCTCCACGTCGAAACATGGTGAGAACCTTTTGGTGGCTTCCGGGACGCCTCATGGTATCACTATCCATCCGAGCGATGCGTGCCTCGGGAAACTTGGCTTTGACTTCGGCTTCAAGTCGTTGTGTTCCCAATCCACCATATCGGATTCCATCGAATTGACAGGTAGGACACGCGGGCGGTGTGGGGATGGTGAAGTCGCAGTAGTGGCAGATTGCCTTGCCTCCATCCCGGTGGTGCGTGAGCGGCATGTCGCAATCGGGGCAGGCAACAACGTCGCCACACGCGGGGCACTGGATTGTGGTCGCAAAACCACGCCGATTCAGAAGCAGAATGGTCTGCCCATGGTCCTTCAGTGTTTCCTTCAAGGCCGCGTGAAGTGGGCGACTGATCGCTCCTGAGGATCGATCATCTTTCACCCGCAGGTCGACCAATTGTACGTCTGGCATCGGCAGGTCATTGACCCGGGAAGGCAGCGGAACCAATTCTGCATGACCTGTTTGTGTCGCTTGCCATGACTCGAGTGATGGTGTTGCCGAACCAAGCACGAGTGGTATGCCAAGAGACATAGCGCGCGCATGAGCAACCTTGCGGGCATGGTATCTGGGCTGTGTGTCTTGCTTGAAAGATGAATCGTGTTCTTCATCAAGAATGATGAGCCCTAGACGCGGCAATGGTGCAAACACGGCACTACGTGGTCCGATCACGACTTGAACATCGCCGCTGCGTATTCTTTGCCATTGATAATGTCTTTCGGCAGGCGTCATCTGGCTGTGCAAAACCGCGACTGATTGAAAACGGCGTTCAAAACGACCACGTGTCTGGGGAGTCAAGCTGATTTCTGGAACCAGAACGATGGCGCCACGACCAAACCTGACAAGATGCTCGATAGCTCGGATATAAACTTCAGTCTTCCCGCTGCCAGTCACACCATGCAGCACCATCGTTTTACCTTCTCCGCTATCGACGGCCGCAGTGATTCGTTCCAACGCGTGGGATTGGTCTTTGGTCAGAGTCAAGGATCGCTCCGTTTCTCCATCGCTCACTTGCCAGCGTGTTGGATTCGCAGTAGTCATTTCCCGACGAGTTTCGGATTTTAGAAGTCCCTTCTTTTGAAGTCGTCGAATGGGGTCCTGGGTGCATGCTGCCTCTGCCATCAGTTGGGCAGCTGTCAAAGGTTGGGCAGCTGCGATCAGATGTCGAATGACCGCCTGCTGTTTTTTGGGTAGCCCATTGATGGTCGCATCATCCAATGAGTCCATGCGTGGATGAAAGTAGGTCTTCTCGCGAGTACCGGCATTGCTGCGAACGCTGGAGGGGATCAGAGTGTCGAAGACCTGCCCCGCAGGAGCTTGGTAATAGTGGCTCATCCATAGCACAAGCCGTACCAACGATGCGTCACACAGTGGTTCTTCGTCAATGATCTCAGCAATGTCCCGAAGCGATCGTTGTGCTTTCGCTTCAAGATCGATTTTGGTGCACCAGCCTGTGATTGGCTTCCGACGTCTTCCAAGTGGGACATGAACACGCATGCCAATTTTCAATTTGTCGCGTATGGAGTCCGGGACACGATAGTCGTACGGTCCGTGCGGTGCTTCGCTGAAAACGATGGTTGCGGTCGCAATCGAGGACTCTGCTGGCAATTCCCAAGGTGGAATATCTGTTTCAAATAATTCCGTCTGATGAGACTTATTGGAACGTGGCGCCGATTTACTTCCCTGAGTTTCTCCTGTCTCATCTGTATTTCCACGCCCCGATTCCGCGTCGGGCGGTTCAATTGGGCTGGTCATGAGATCAGAAAGAAAATGAGAAGGCTGATTGGTAAGAGCCAAGTTATCCGTCAACATAGTGAATGTTCCAACCCGTTGAGTCTTTGCTTCCTGCTTGTTCCGCCTAATTCGGCGTCTTAGCCAGCAGATGTTGGTGGTTTAAGTGCCGCCTGTTCAAATTAGCGTCACTCTTGGGCAGGACAAGTTCGGTCACAAAACCCGAAAAACACACGAATTACTTGCAGAAAATGGCAGATTCCATGCGAATCGGAATACTCGGAGGATCATTTGACCCTCCGCACATCGGACATTTGTGGATCGCTGAGGCAGTTCGTGAAGCTTTGAAACTTGACGAAATCCGTTGGATACCTGCCGCCATTTCTCCGCTGAAGCCCGATGGTCCGGTCGCTTCGAATGAGCAACGACGGCAGATGGTAGCCTTGGCAGTCTCGGGATGTCCGGAATATCTCGTTGACGACCGTGAGCTTAATCGGGGGGATGTTAGTTACACAGTCGATACGCTGCAGGGTTTGAAAACAGAATTTCCTACAGCAGAATTCTTTCAGATCATGGGCAGTGACTCACTCGCATCCCTACAACAGTGGCACCAACCAAAACGCCTGCTGGAATTGGCCACGCTGGTGGTCTTGCAACGCGGTGCTGACGATGAAATTGATTTCAATGTGTTGTCAGGATTGGCAAGCGAAACACAAATACAACGAATTCGTGAATCTCAGGTGACCATGCCATTGATTGAGATTTCCAGCAGCGAAATTCGCGAGCGACTGCGGAATGGTCACAGTATCCGTTTTAGAACATCGAGAGCTGTTGAGGCCTACATCAAAGCCGAGAAGCTTTATCAGGCACCATCAGAAAATGCCGGTCGAACGTAAACAGGATCACGAATCTTGCGTGAGACCATGTACGAGCCGCAGGGTGTCTTCAATCAGTAGGTGCACACGCTCCTGAATGCTTTCATCAGCCAGTGCTTCCCCCTCAAACGATTCACCGGTCGCGTAAATGAAGCGTGGGACGATGAGGCAACGGAAGTCCAGCATCAAACTGTTGGCAAGTCCCATCGCTGACATGTAGCTGCCTTGACCGCCCGCAGCGAGCATCATGCCCACAATCTTTCCAGTCCATGCCCTGCCTGTGAGTTCCACCGCGTTCTTTGCAGCTGAGTTCACATCATAATTATAGACTGGAGAAGCGAGCAGAATTGCATCAGCGTTCTCGACCAATCCACTGAGTTGTTGAACGTTACTATCCCCATAGGCCGTCGCGCCATCGCATAGCGGGAGCGGGGACTCCGACAAGTCAAACAGCGAGACCTCTGTTTCGAGTTCTTGCAGTCTGCTGACACAGGCACGAGCCATGATGCGGCTGCGACTGCCAGGGTGGAGGCTGGAGCTGATCACTAGGATCATAGGAGAAGTACCTTGCCCGTGGATTGAAAATGGATCGGCTGCCATGCTCGCAAAAGTCGATCAGATTGTCGACCAGACAGTCGCTTCTTTTGCGTGACTTTTTGATTTACGTCAAAGATCGCCGATCATTTCATTACCAGGCACCTTGGCCTGATTCACCATCCATTCCAAGACGATTTTTCAGCATGCAGAACTGACGGAACATTATTTCGCTGCTGCTGTGCACATGCTCAGCTTCCGTGACAAACTGAATGTCATCGTCAGGATAAACGTCGCCCTTGATCAGCGTCTGCTCAAAATCAGCTAGTGGATCGCCGTAAACGATCAGGAGTTTGTGCTCATCCAATTGCACTTCTTGCCGTTTCGCCGGATTGATCACCGCGATGCCGGTACACCCATCGTTGAGCAAAAGGTCCTCAAAATCCAAAAGAATGCTCTTTAAGACCGGTACGTCAATGTGCTCGCGGTAAAGATCCTCTTGATCATTTCCAGCGTGGTGGCTTGTTTCAAGAACGACATCGACGGTCGTTCCAAGCGGTTCAATCAAATCCAGAAAAATGTCCATCAATGCGTGACGCGTCGCTGAGGCCATGATGACCGGAGTTCGCGTGCCACTCGCTTCATCGATGTACTCGTCGAAGCGGTAGCCTTGCTTGGGGACAATTTGAAGATCGTAGGAGGGCCGAATTGCATCAGTGAGGTCAAAGACACCGTAGGAATCAATTCCCATGTGGGTCTGCAGTTCATCGTCAGAGAGTGACTCAAAACTACCGTTTGCATTGCACTTGATAGCGTCGTCAGCCACGCCACTGCGGAGGATGCGTTTCAGAAAGCCCATGATGAATTGCCGATTTCGGTCGCGAATGAGGAAATGAGGGGCGAGTGGATGGTCACGTTGCCGCACACATCGAATCGCTTACATCCAACATTAGGTCACGTCCGCGTGCAGGTTTGCCCAACCGGTGTTAGCTTCTCGGAAAGGTTTGCGAACCCTATCCGCAAAACGCAGATAACCGCTTCATGCGTCACTGTTCTTAAAATCCGCAACATTCCCAGGCAGGTGGGTGCTTGGAGGTCTCAGAGAAGTTGAAAACCGGTTTGAGAGCAGGCAAACCGCACTACAAAATCAAAGACTGGCAGACCCATGGGATTCTTTGAGAGTTGCAGGACCCAACAGTCCTCTGGGCTGCCTCATTCCTCGTATTCCTGGTAAACAGCAATGTTGCCACGTAGAGACGTTGCGTTTTCAAATCTTGCTGGTAGCTGCTGCATCAACCAGAGTGGGGGGGTGCTTCATGCTGGCCAAAATGACGAGCCACCGATTCAAGCAGGGGGTCAATGGTCTCGGCTTGGATTCGGTGGGGTGGCTGCCAGGGATGCCAGCGTGCAGAAGGGTGTTCCGTCAGAATTAACTCAGGTTTTTGGTTCAGAAAGCCCAAGAAGTAGCGGACTTGCTTTTCAAACCGCTGATCGCCCATCATTGGATATTGAACTTGATAGAACAGGTCAAATTCAAATTGTGGGTCGATCTCGATCGTATTGGCAGCAATTCCCGTTTCCTCCTCCGTTTCCCTGAGAGCAGTCTCTAGAAACGATTCTCCGACCTCGCAGTGACCTTTCGGCAGGTCCCAGCGCGTGGGGTGACGCATGAGCAGAAATTCGACCGAATCTGGTGATCCCGTCATCAATAAAATGCCCGCAGCGGTAACTCTTTTTCCGGAAGAGATTTTCATGCCTTGTCGTTTATCAGGAGTTCCCTACAACAGACTATGTTACGAGATATTCAGCCACGGGACGCTGGAGTCTGTCTTACCCGATGAGTCATCTATGAAGATTTATACACGAACTGGCGATACTGGCAGCACGGGTCTCTTTGGTGGGCCAAGAGTGGCTAAGGATGATGATCGAATCGAAGCATATGGCACGGTTGATGAGTTGAATGCGGCGATCGGCACCGCTAGATCGGCCGAATTGGGGGAGGTCGTCGATTCGCAACTGGAAATGATCCAGCATGCGCTGTTCGCGATTGGGGCCGAATTGGCGACTCCCGAGCCCGATGATCACAGTATGAGGATCATTTCGAACGCTCATATTGCTCAATTGGAGCAGTGGATTGATGACCACGAGGGCGGTTTAAAGCCCCTTCAGCAATTTATTCTGCCCGCTGGCGACGCCGGTGCCACCCATTTGCACCTCGCCAGATCCATTTGTCGTCGTGCGGAACGGCGGGTCGTCACGCTGGTTCGCAGGCATGAAACAAGTGTTTCCGAGGAGTTGATCATTTATTTGAATCGTCTCAGTGACTTACTTTTCGTGCTCACCCGTTCTGTGAATCAAATGCGGGGTGTGGAAGACGTGCAATGGGTAAAACCCGATCGTGTGTCACAGAGTTCCTAGGCTGCGGATGTGCTGAAATAGCGGGTGGAACTCCAATTTTGCTGTTCTCGTCTGTGTTGCCACCGATGATCCACAACATCCGTGTAATCTTCCGTTGATTTCTGGTTTAGGGCTGCATGTTCCTTTTTTTGCCCGTCTGGTTCGATGGCCGGTCGGGTGTACAATAGGCTCTCAAAGAAGAAGCAACCTTTGCCCGTTGTGAGGTAAAAATCGTGAAAAAAGTCGAAGCCATTGTTCGTCACTTCAAATTGGAGGACGTGAAAAATGCCCTTACTGATCAGGGTATTCATGGGATGACGGTGAGCGAAGTCCGAGGCTTCGGTCGTCAAAAAGGTCACACGGAAATTTACCGGGGTACCGAGTACGCCATTGATTTCGTGCCTAAGGTAAAAATTGAAGTCATTTGCACGGACGACAATTTGCAGATGGTTGTTGACACGGTCCTGCAAACTGCTCAAACGGGCCAAATCGGTGATGGCAAAATCTTCGTCACCGACTTACAGGATTCGATTCGAATTCGTACCGGTGAACGCGGCGAAGATGCTCTGTGATCGCAGAGTGGCCTCCGTGGTCTGACATCATCGGTTGCGGCACCATCGGTTGCGGCACCACTGGTCTGGGCTTGATGCCAGTTTTGTAAAATGACTCGTGGCGCAGTGCCTGCTCGATGGAATGTTTGCACCCACGGGTAATGCTTTGTCCCATGAACTGTCTGGTTTAGGGCGATGAGAAATGTCCGAGTTAGGACGAAGGCATTCGTCTCTGCGCCCGCTCTGAGTATCTTTCCCATGTCGATGAGACCGATCGTCTTACGCTGTCGTGCGGCACTTGAGGAGGGGCGAGGAAAAGCCTTCGAGCAACATCGCTCAGGTACTCCCGGGATGCAGGTTTCGACACTTCTTGCTGATCTTTACGACGATGTTGTGCTCGATATTTGGCATGAAGCGATCCGTGAGCATGCGACTGATGAACGTCTGACTGGACTTTCATTGATCGCCCATGGCGGATTTGGGAGACGCGATTTGGCTCCTTACAGCGATGCCGATCTGATGCTTCTGACCACGCCAAAAGCCGAAAGCCTGGCCATCAAGATTGCGGGCAATCTTCAAAAGGATATCGGCGATTCGGGGATTGATCCGGGGTTTTCATTTCGCACTTCGAATGAAGCCTGTCGAATGTCCTGGGAGGATCCGGTTATTTATTCCTCGCTTTCCGAGTCACGCCTGCTTGCCGGCAGCTTGCGTTTGTACAGCAAGTACTTTTATACGTTCCGTCATGGAGCAATGCGGCGAAGTTCGGAGATTGTCAAAAAAGTGGTTGCCGCTCGCCGTGAAGAACGTGGCAAATGGGGAGACACGGCTTACCTTTTAAGACCGAATGTCAAACGATCTCGTGGAGCCTTGCGCGATATTCAGCTCATCCGCTGGATTGGCTTTGCACGTTATGGTGAGACTGATTTGGAAAGACTCGTCAAACTGGGAGCTCTGCCCGGAGAAGATTATCGTTATCTGAGGAAAGCTTACGCATTCATGCTGCGACTTCGCCATGAGTTGCATTTTCGTGAAGGTAAGACACTTGATGTGCTTGATCGCGGGACTCAGTTGGAGATTGCCGACGAGTGGGGGTATGAGGGCAGCGAAGGGATTTTGCCTGTTGAGCAATTCATGCAGGATTACTTTGATAATACACGCAATGTTCGGTATGCGGCTGCCTACTTTGTCGATGACGCCCAAAGCCGACCACTGATTCATCGTGCCGTTGAATCTGTGTTGTCAAAGGAGGTCGTTGAGCACATCCGCATGGGACCGACTCATATTTGGGTACCTAAGGATTACCTCGAGCAATTTGCTGCCAGTCTTCCAGATATTTTGCGATTGATGAGCCTCGCTAATCAACATTGTCGGCGAATCACTCACCAGACCTGGCAGGCGATCAGGCAGGCAATGCAGGATCGTGTCTCACGACCACCAGATGCAGAAACAATTGATGCATTTCTTTCCCTGCTCAGTCGCCCCGGACGTCTTGCACCGCTTCTTCGGCGGTTGCACGAGTTAAGAGTTATCGAGCAATTGATCCCTGAATTCAAACACATGCGAGGGTTGCTTCAGTTCAATGCCTATCACAAATACACCGTAGACGCTCATAGTTTCCGGGCTGTCGAGGCTGCTACGGAGTTGCAGAATGCTGAGGGTGGCATGGGACGGCGGTACCGCCGACTTGCCGATAAACGTTTACTTCATTTGGCACTGCTGATTCATGATATTGGAAAAGGTTATGAAGAAGACCATTCCATCGTCGGAGCAAGGATTGCAAAAGAAACAGCTAGGCGGTTGAACCTTGATCCTGTGACGGCTGAAACACTGGAGTGGTTGGTATTGAAGCACTTGGCGGTCAATGTGGTCGCCTTTCGACATGATCTCAGTGATCCGCAGATCGTACTGGCGTTTGCGGCGGAAGTAGGATCAATTCGCCGCTTGGAATTGTTGGTTGTCCATACCTATGCCGACCTCGTGGCTGTAGGACCGGGCGTGGCAACTGACTGGAAGGTCAATCTGATCGAAGATCTGTACAAGCGGACGCGTCGATACTTTGATTCGGGGAGCCTTCCAGGCAGTCCTGATGATCCCGAGATAGAATTGAAACGCTCCGACGTTCGCGAGCAATTGCAACAACTGAAATCCTACGACCAGTGTGTCAAGCTGCTCGATCGGATGCCATTGTCGTTGCTTAGCCGTGCAGACTCTGATCACCTCGCGAAGCAAATAGAACTTGTCGTTTGCAATCTCGGGGATGGAGCCTTGTGCTCGAGCAGCTACGATGAGCGATTCAATGCCATTCGTTACACGGTTATTCGACGCGAGGATGAACATTCCATTGGAACATTCGCCCGTGCGACAGGTGCGCTGAGTACCAGTGGTTTGACGATTTTACGTGCTCAGATCGAAATGGTGGGTGACTTGGCATGGGACAATTATTGGGTAACGGATCTGGAGTGTCCCGATGGGCAGCCAGTTGAGACACGCCACGAAACCATTTGCGCTCGCGTTTGTCATCTCTTGGATTCACCCGATGAGCCACTTCCCGCTCATAGACGTAAGTGGGATTCCCAGAATCCTCGAGAGGGAGAGAGCGTAAACGTCCTTCCTACCAAAGTCGTATTTGATAATGAGACGGTTGAGCGATATACAATTCTCTCCTTCTTTGCCTATGACGAGGTGGGGCTGTTGTATCGAATTGCAGCAACGCTGGCGAAGATGAATGTTGTGCTCCATTTTGCCAAGATCGATACACACCTCGATCAGGTAGCCGATGTGTTTTATGTGTCCGAGTCGGATGGCTCGAAGTTCACCAACTCCGAAAGACGTGCAGAGATCAGAAATGAACTATTGAGCATTTGCACCTAGGTGACGTGAATTCCTGAACACGCGACCGTCGGTCACAGGAAGTGCGGGTTAGGTAAAGCGTGAGTGAACTGCCGCGTAGGTTGAGTTGGTGATTCACAAGGATGAGTCGTCCGTCTACTTGTCGGTTTGCATTTCTTTCTTAGTGTTTCACTTGCAACCACTTGCAGGCGCGGCAATCCTTCATTGGTTCAATTTTCGTGATTGATGGCTGATGCTTTGCGGCAATAAAATAGCAAGGTGTTTGCTTTACATGAAAGGCGGTGACGCATTCACAAGAATCAGTGGTACGACCTGAGGCTGAACGCCATGGTGAGGTCGAACGCACCTAAGATTCTGCGAACCTTGAAGTTTTACGTTTCTCCAGACACGGACGGTCTTTCTATGCGTATTCAAGCTCTCACGCTCTTGATTCTGGCAACTCTGGTCTCGACTGCCACGGCCAACGATGAGATCAAACGCCTTCTGGCCGATCTCAGCTTTGGGGACGCAATGACTTCGGATGCAGCCAATCCCCTACCAGAGCCCGCTAAACCAGTGCCTCAGCTTGCTGCTCCGCCTGTGATGGAGAAGGTTGCGATTGAGAAAACACCTCCCGTTAGCCACTTTGATGCTTTTCCAGCTTTTTCAGAACTCGTTGAAGCGGGGCCCGGTTTGCAATTGCCACCGGAATCCGCTCCTAAGGCTGTGTTGAAAGAACCAGTAGCTGATGTCACGCCATTAACGGATATCAATCTATCCGAGGTGGCTGTAGCCAGCCCACCAAAGGTTGCCTTGGTTCAGCCAATTGAGACCAAGTCGGTAGGGCATCGTCACCACAGCTCGACTTGCGAGCCCCGCGGATACGAGACTGGAATCGTCTGCCGACCCCGAGTCTCACCCACTCTGCCAACTTCCACGTTCTTGCAGTATTTCAGGGGTAATCCTTGCTACTCAAACGTATGGGACGGATATCGCTACGATTGTGGCTCACATCATGCCCACATCAACGGTGAATGTGACTGCTTCAAAGGAAAGAATTCCGGTTGCAATAACTGTGACAGCCGAAGTCGCCACTAGACTGTAAGACTGACAGCCTTTCTTGGCTCTTTTAAAAAAAGTTTCGAGCTGGGCCACTTCTGGTTCAGCCGCCTTGCCGTAGATGCCGATGACACTCATACCATGGATTGGGAGGGTGGAACGATCGGTGCCATCGTTCCAGCATTGATGGGCCATGGTGAGGCAGGGAGGGCTTCACCATGGCCCTTCTCTATTTGGTCACCGTCCTTCTGCAGATCATGGCAGGTCAAGGCGGGACGCCAGAGAAGGGCTTCTTAACAAGTCAGGTTTTGACCTGCAACAAGTTGAATCAACGACTTGCAAGCTACAGACATTTTGAAACAAAACAGCCGCCAGTGCTTGAAGCACTGACGGCTGTGTCTAATTGGTGATTGTGTCGAACGGCGTTTACGAGAACAGTTCGTTGATGATCCCGCCGTCTCGTACCAGTGTGATCGGTCTTCCAGTGCTGGTGTCGTATTCCATCGTGGGGTCAATACCGAGGTTATGATAAAAACTGGCCGCAACATCATCAGGTGAGATCCCCTCATGTCGGGGGCCTGAGGCATTGTCATCGCTAGCGCCGATGACCTGGCCACCTTTGACTGCACCGCCAGCCATCAACATGAACATGCAACGCGGATAGTGATCTCGCCCACCTTCGGCGCTTCTGGAATTGATTTTGGGTGTTCGTCCAAATTCACCCGTCACAAACACGGCGGTTGTTTCCAACAGACCTCTTTGTTCCAAACCTGTCAGCAAGCCACTGAGGCCAGCATCCAACTTGGGCAAATTGTTGTCCTTCAACTTACTGAAGTTGTCAGTGTGAGTATCCCATCCGCCAAGTTGTACGCTGACGAGTCGAACTCCTGATTCAACCAAACGTAGAGCTAACATGCAGCTCTGACCAAATGACTCTTCACCAAATTGTTTGGAGAAGCTTTCAGGTTCTTGACTGATGTCAAAAGCTTTTCGTGCGCGTGCTGATGTGATCATCGAATAGGCCTGATCGCCGAATTTATCCAAACCTTCCAGCAATTGATCGTTCTTTTCCAGGTCTGCGAATCTACGATCCAATTTTTTCAGCAGACTTTGACGTCGTTGGACTTCGTCAATACCAATGCCTCCACCCAACGAGATCCCACGCACCGAGAATGGTTCGCCAAAGTTCGGCGATGAATTCGTCTCGAGAGCGGCATAGCGGATTCCCAGAAAGCCAGCACCTTGCCCGGCTTTGGGAACAGCCACAAGACTTGGGATGTCAGTTTCACTCGGGTGCTCCTTGGAAAGCACAGAGCCGTAACTGGGATACTCAAGCGCTGGAATGGGTTTGCTGCCAGTGTTCACGTACTCACGGCCCAGTCGGTGCGCGGCTAGGGTATGACTCACTCCGCGCAGGATTGCAAACTTGTCAGCGACGGCTGCTAATTTTGGCAGGTGTTCAGAAATCTGAATGCCTGGCACATTGGTGGCGATCGGATTGAAACTGCCACGAAATTCACTGGCCGCATCCGGTTTCATGTCGAATGTGTCCAAATGTGATGGGCCACCAGGCAATTCGATAAAGATTGCCCGGTCCGCGCGGCCAGCCTGTACCTGACCGGCATGGGCCATCTGCATGTAGTTGCTCAGGGTCAATCCACCGAGTGACAACACTCCGGCTTTTAGCATGTCTCGGCGTTGCATTCCGTCACATGTGCGATGTAATTTCATGAAAATGACTCGTTGCTTATCAGTTTACGAAGAATAAAGTCGGATGTCGTAAGAAAGGTTGGGTAGCTTTGAACTGCTACCTGCCCGCCAGCAGTAGCAATCCACTCAATGACTGAGAATGAATTCCTTTGTGTTTACAAGTGCCCAAAGAAGCGATTGAACACCATCAGCGGGCGTCTTGGACTGTTCAATGAATGCTACTGATATCTCAGTCTCTTCAGGGTCCGGATAGCGACTGAGGGTTCGCAAATAGGCTTCTTCGATAAGTTCTTCTAGTGTTTTCGCAGCACTCTTGAGCGAAGTGGGGGCGCTAAGTTCTGGCCACGCATCCTTATCTTTCAAGAGCACCGCTAGCTTTGGTACTTCGAACTTGTAGGGCTTCAGCTTCGCAATAAGGCGTTTGTGATCTCGTTGAAGTTGTGCTTTGGCTTTTGTCTGTCGCTCGAGAGGCATTTTTTTGTACTGGGCTATGCGTGCAAGAAACTGCTTGCGGTAGTTTTCGGCACGCTTTTCAGCCATGGCTGCGCGAGCATCAAGACTACTCCGTGGCCCTTCCACACCAAGCTCCGAACAGGCTTGAGCTACCCAACCGTTCTTGTCGCTGAGCCGTTTGTGCATATCCGCATCGTTCCGCAGATAGATGGATTGAAGCAGGCTGGGGGAGTCGCTGCGATCACAGTCGCAGTTGGACTCACGCATGGATTGACCGAATACTTCCAACGCAAAATCTTGCTGATTTCGACGCTTGGGTTTACCTTCCGCAATCGCCATCTCATTAACTTCTGTTCGCAGTTTGTTCGCTTGACTATCCGAACCAGTCGCGAGAATGACAGCATCGTATACGACTTCCGCAGGCAGTCGCCGTGGAACATGGTGAGAGAAATTCGTGCGGTCCATCGCGTTCGTAGCATTGCTATCTGCAGACCGCTGGTAGGTTTCACTGGTTACAATTTTCTGATGCAACCACCTCAGATCAAAGTCGCGTTTGATGAACTCGCTCGCCAAATACTCCATCAACGGTTCGTTGACAGGTGGGTTGGCGAGGTTCATGTCGTCGGTGGGGCTAACGATGCCATTGCCGAAGTAGTTACTCCAGACACGGTTGACGATAGCCTTGGCGAAGTAAGGGTTTTCAGCAGATCGTAGCCACGCCATCAGTGCATCGCGAGGATCTGCGTCCAGTGTCACCTTTTCTTTTTCACCGAGAATCTTTCCGGAGGGAATCGTAATTGGTTTTGATTTTCCTCCTTTGCGTTTGATTTGCGACTGTGCCTTGCGCAGTCGTTGAATACTGCTGTCATCAAAAATCAACTCGCCAAATGGGACGGTTTTGCCTTGCTGAGCACCTTTCTGCACAGCTCGGCGTAAATCACCGCCCTTTAGTTTCTTGCCGTCGGTCAGCATGTTCAGCAGTTCCTGGCGGTCCTGTTTTGCATTTTTCGCAACGAGCGTCGCAGAGTAGCGAATGGGCGTGAACAGTTTGGAAAAACGTTCAAAATCGTTTTTCGACCAACGATCGAACGGATGTTTGTGACATTGAGCGCATTCAATGCGAACACCCAGGAATGTGTAGGCAAATCCAATGGCTCGTTCTTCAGGTTTTTGGAAATTGCGACGACCCCAAAACATCGGCAGCCCATCACGTTTTGTGAACAAGTCTTCGTTACCCGGTGTGCACGCCTTCGTCATCGTTTCGCAGTACGTCACATAGTCTTCTTCAGGTTGTCGGTTATCAGCTGCAACGATGCCCTCGACGATGTCGTCATACGCCATGTTTTTCGCAAGACGCACGCGTAGCCACTCGTACCAGAGTCGGGTGGCAGCATTTCGGATCGGAAAAACGTTTGTGAGTTGCTCGTCACTGTTGCCGGTCCAGTCAGAAAACCGAGTTGCCCACCAAGCCGCGTAACCTGGCGAATCAAGTAGACGCTCGATTAATTGTTCTCGTTTAAGTGGTGATTCATCAGCTAGGAATTCGCGAACCGTGTCGGCATCGGGGAGTATTCCTGTGATATCCAGAGAGACTCTCCGTATGAACTCAGAGTCCGTGCAGATGCCTGAGGGAACGATTCCCAGTTTATCCAGTTTTTCGTGCACCAGCCGATCGATGGAATGTTTGGAGTTGGCTGCTCGTGAGATGATTGGTGTTCCCACCGGTCTCAGTACGGGTACAGGAATCACTGCTTTGTCGTAGTAAACAACCACATGCGTATCACCCCGGTCACCAGACTTGACCTGTCCTGTATCGTCGATGTCAGCAATCGCATCATTGTTGGAACTGAAGCGACACAGTTCAGTCACGTCCTCAGAAGTGCCATCTTTCCAATGTGCAACCGCAGTTAAAGTCGCAATTTCATTTTCGTCGCTGAACACTATTTCCGCAGGGCTGACGTCGAGTCGATCCAATTCGCGAATGGCCGTGTGATCATACAACGCTCCCGCTTCGACCCACCTTTGCAGTACATGGTGCTGCCAGGTGCCTTTGTCAAAACGTTTGCCGCCCTCATGGATTTCAGCATCACTCGGCTTGGACAGCATCAGGCTTTCCGCGACATCGTCGACATCGACACGTCCTGTGGCTTCATCAAGTAACGCATCATGGTCTGCTTTGAAGTCATAGCCGAAGAGTGAGAGCTGGAATCCGCCTCGGCCTTGAAACGAACCATGACAGGCCCGTCCGTTGCAACCCAGACGGCTTAAAAGTGGAATGATGTGTTTCTGAAAGTCAGGAACCTCTGTCGTGTCCTCCTTCGCGAACCTTGCGCTGAGTGGATTCAGTATTTCGGTCACGTCACCTGAATTCTCACCAGCTCGGGCTTTGACTGTTGCTGGCTCGGCAGAAACCGGAGTGATGACGGCATCACTGGTGATCATGCACACGCAGATAAGGGACAGGATTCCAACCGACAGATGTTTCTGGCAGAGAAGGATCATTGGCTTGGTCATGAGAGAAGCTGGTGGGAAAGGGTAGGGCAGGCCACATTCACTGTTCAGATGAAGTGGTTTTTTTCTTTTGTCTTTTTGCATCAGTGGTATTTCGCGTTTTAACAGCACCGGGTTTTCGATCCGCTTTGCGCAATAATGTTAAATAGACTGCATCCACACTATTGCTCGACTCTTCTTTGAAGGCCGACAGGCTTTGTTCCGCTGCTGCAAGCAAGGCTTGGTCCCTAGCGAGACGCTTTCGTAACAAGTCAACCTCGTATTGCATTTTTATCTGTCTAGCAGAGTGCAAGCGAGTAACAGCATCGCGCAGTTTGTCTCGGTCCTGCAGTTTGTCACGTACCTTGAGTCTTGCCGCGATCAAATTGGTTTCCGTGTCCGCCTTCAGAAGTTCCAATTCGACTTGAAAGAGTCGCTCGTCCCGCTTTTGAGCAGCGTTGAGTTTCTTGGCCGACCGGGCCAAATCTACAATGGCTCGATCATATTGTCGCGTTTGATCGATCTTAAGTTGTTGCAAAAGAGGTGTCAGTTGCGGCAGATGTTCACTTACCAATTGCAGGGCGAGTTGTTCGCTCTGGGAATTCAGTTCACGATTCTTTGTTTGCTGTCTCGATTTCTGCGGCTGTGCAACATTGCTTTGGTTTGGATCTGATCCAGAATCTTCACTGTGTAACGGTGTCGGACCAGCAAGTAACATGCAAAAACCGAGACTCGTCAGTAGTGTTTTTTGTGTGAATTTAGCCATCATTTGTTTCCAATTCATGAATTTCAAATGTCGCTGTAAACATCCACGAGAACGAGTCATCGGAATTCTCTTCGGTCGGCACAGTTTCCAATTCTAATTCATTGGTGCTGGTGTTGATGAACTGTACATCTGTTGTTTTATCCCGTGAAGTATTGGGGGTGATACTTAAATCTTGATCATCAACTTGTGCTGTGGCCCATGCTCTGGCAATCAGCGTTGCTTCGGACACCTGTGTCATATTTGCGTCATCGTGAATGACGCGACCGGCGAATTTGTTGTCGGGTGATTCCGAGCCTTGGGGTGGTGTAATTGATGGCCACCAAGTCCGGAAGACAAAGACTGCGGCACAAACGGCAATTGCGATACCGAATCCCCTCCTTAGTAATTTCTGTGAGCGACCATTTTCATTTGGAGAGATGGTTGAGTTGCCAGGACCGCTGATTGCATTCGGCTGGCTTGAAACCTCTGACAGACTGACAATCATTTCCGCTTGTCTTTGCAGCTCATTAACCAATAGATCGGACTTACCAAGTCTTTCCTCGAACCACGCAAGTTGCTCAGGGTCCAATTCATCGAGCAGATATTGCAAGCACTGATTCTTGCAGTTCTCCGTCAGGTTGACGTTATCCTGCTCATGTTCGTTGCTGTGGGGGTCGGGTTTATTCATCGGTCATCACTTGCTCAGGTCGTTTTTTAACCGTTCCAAGGCTCGTCGCATTCGCGTCAAGGCAGTCCCGAGAGGAATACCAAGTTGATTCGCAATCTGCTGAAATGTCAGGTTTTCGTAAATCCTCAATGAAACAATTTGCTGCCAAGACTCAGGGAGTTCTTTAAGGGCTTTCTTAAGTTCTTCGGTTGCTTCGGCTTGCATCGCTGTCATGGTGGGGTCCGGTACGGGAATTCCAACGCCCCCGTGCTTTTGGTACATCTTTTCTGCCGCTGCTTTCGTTCGCCACAATCTTGCTGACTCATTTGAGGCAACTCTGTACAGCCACGACCTCAACGCTGGCGGAGCCACTCCATCGCCTTTCTCCATCAGTTTGACAAAAACAACTTGAAGGCAGTCGTCAATATCCGCTTCCTGAGGCAGCCGCTTGCTTAAAAAAAACCTCAAACCCACCTTTGTGTCGTTGAACACCCTCCGCCTGCGGGCGATCCCCTCAGTCGCTGTCTCAGCGCTCAGGTCTTCGTCGGCTGGGAGGGCAGGATCCGGAGTCATCTTTTCCACCGTTAAAGGGATGCGCTGTCATGGATGATTATTTCAGTCTCGACAAAAAAATTCCGACGGATGTCGGCGGGGATAGCACATTCATAGAAGATTAGTACCTGGTTTGACAGAAGTGGGCATGCTGGAACAGGTTCGAGTTTGCACTTTTGGGTCAGAATGCATCGCCCTGTGACGTGGTTGCACCACGTTAACGCTGTTTTTCGGGTGGGGCAGGGTCAACGCCCGTCACCTTCAGACGGGTTGAATGCAGCTGGGTCATGCGGTCTGCTTTCCCGACAGGCGGTCGGACCTTCCGACGCGAGGGGAATTCCCTCAGGGTATCAATTATGTCTGTTCGCTGATTTTTTCGAAGGTAAACAGAATCGATGGCTGAAAAGGAAAAAGACGTTTGGATTGGATTCGATCTTGGTGGCACTAAGATGCTAACCATTGCTTACCAGAATGATTGGAAGGTGCTTGGTCGGCGACGCCGTAAGACACGAGGGCGAGATGGTGCGGAAAGTGGTGTCCAGCGAATCATTACCACGATTCATCGTCTGCTCGACGAATGCGAAATTGACTCTGAACGCATTGCTGGTATCGGGATAGGATGCCCCGGCCCCATCGACTTGAATACTGGCTGTATCTTAACCACCCCAAATTTGGGCTGGGATGATGTGGAGATAGGTAAGAGTTTAAAAAAAGAATTTGGTTGTCCTGTGCGGGTCATCAACGATGTTGATGCGGGAGTGTTTGGTGAATACCGGTTCGGAGCCGCTAAGGATTCGCGTTGTGCAGTAGGGGTTTTTCCCGGCACGGGAGTCGGCGGTGGTTGTGTTTATGAAGGCCGTATTTTACAGGGTGCCGGCGTCAGTTGCATGGAAGTCGGGCATACCCGGATCAGTAGCAGTAGCAGATCCAGTGGATATGAATTGCCCGGAACAGTGGAGGCAGAAGGCAGTCGCTTGACCATCGCTGCAGAAGCGGCCAAGGCGGCTTATCGTGGGGATGCTCCTTATCTGGCAAAAACAGTTGGGACTGATCTTGCCGAGATCCGAAGTGGCGCTCTCGCAAATTCAATTGCCAACGGTGACAAAGTAATTCAGGATCTAGTGGAGGAGGCAGCAACCGCAATCGGTTTAGCAGTGGTCAACATTGTTCACCTGCTGGCACCTGACAAAATTGTTCTTGGCGGTGGTTTGGTGGAAGCGATGGAAGATCTGGTGGTGGGCACTGTCCGTGAGACCGCACGAAAAAGTGTCATGAGTGTCTATCGAGATCGGTTCGATGTGGTGGCAGCTAAATTGGGTGACGATGCTGGTGTCTTGGGCGCATGTGCCTGGGCAAAGCAGGAAATCACAGGAAGTGAACAAGCGTAGGACCCCTCGCACGATTAGTCATTTTTGGCATCCGATGAAAGCACGGATGCCCAAGTGGGTGATGTAGGGCTGTTCCGCAATCGTAAAGAACCGTTGTCACGGTTTGTTTTCAGCTGAGTGTAGAAGTCACGGTCGGTCTCAAACACGATATCTGCGCACTCGCGAGCGTCCTGCGGGCGAGTTGCTGTGTGTGAACGTTACTTCTGTGTGAACGTTACTGGGCCCGAGACCTTGAACCCTGCGGTCCACCCGTGATTTCCTGTCCAAGGGGTAGCGGACGAGCTGCAGTTGCAAAGCCACGGGCGTACAGGTGTTCCTTGAGTTTTCGAAACGCAGCAAAGCTATTTGGATACACCCAAACGGTAATCGTGGTTGCATTGGGGTCACGCCCGGCCAGTTCAATGTCGAGTTCACTGCTGTTGGACAGTACCTTTTCGAGTGTCTGACCATGTGGTGTTTGGAGTGGCTCGACGGTCATACCAGTCAACTGGATTCGAGTTGCCATCTGGAGTTGTCCTCCACGCGAAATCATTTCGCGCCCCTTGCTCATTCGGTATTTTGCCACGAAGCCCCGAATGGGTCCGACCGCGGCTTCGGTCTGACCATTGCGAGCACCGGCAGCCATCCTTTCAAAATCACGTTTGATTTCATCAAGAAGTTGTTTGATTGGGACAATCGACAAACGGTTTTCTTTCAGGCGAAAATGGATTTCATCGCCGAAAACTGTTTTGGCCATCGGGGTGGGCAGATGCTTAACAGCGACCACCGGCGCTGGTTGATTTTCCAGATGCTGCCGCGAGCCAACCAACTGTTCTAATTGTTTCTGTGCGGATTTGAACTCGGTGACTCGCTGAGCATTCTGCACAGCCTGTGCATCGAAGTCTTTCTTTTTTTCTGCCCAAGCGTTTTCTACCTGAGCCAGCAGGTCCAGCATCAATGCCCGCTGTTGCTGGCGTCGCTGGATCTTTGCATCGTATTCCCGAATACTATTTTCCAGACGTTGTGAATCAGCTTGAGCACTCGCTGCCTTCATGGAGTAGGCAGCTAATTCCGATATTTGCTCTTCAGAAGCACGTTGTGAGTCATCTTGGTGCTCCTGCTCGACATGATCTTGCATTTCCTGGATCACTGCCGTCGATTGTGCGCCAAGTATCACGACCAGAATAATCAAAATGCCTACGAGATTGGCAACGATGTCGAGAAATGCATCGTGCCCCATTTCGAGCATGGTTCTTTTTTTACGATGCTGGCTCATTGTGAACGCCTCCCGGTGACCTCGATGCCGCTTCCACGAAAACCTTCCTGCAGTTCGCGATATCGACGCTCACTCCCTGGCATGATGATTACTTGCAGTTGTGGTTCCCAACGTCCGCCAGGTAATGCAGGACCCCAGCGTTCAATTCTTTCGCGAACGGCAGCAGCCAGTTGCAATGTTGCTTGATTGAGATTGGCATTCCCACCGTTGAATCCGAACACCTCGGTGCTACCCGCTGCCCCGGATGCAAGCATTACAAAATGGTCCGAATGACACTCGATGCGGATTGCTCGGACGATGGCATTGCCCTGCATACCAACCATGCGTTTTGGTATTGCCCAATTTCTGCCTTCGCGCTGCAAGGGGACTCGCTGGTTGTTTTTGGCTGCCGATGGCGGCGGGGGTTGCGAATGGGCCTGCTGCTCAGGGCGAGCAGCTTGTGGTTGCTGATCAAATTGACCACCGGAGGTTTGGGTTCCACCTTGGCCACCTTGGCTGGGCTGCCTGAGCTGTGAATCTGTTTCACCGCTACCTTGGTCAACCAACGCTTCCCGGTTGGTAGTGATACCTTTGTCGCCATTTGAGCGTTCAGCAGAACCCGTTGACGAAGGGTTCCCTCGTTTTGAATCAAGAGAATTCTCAGCCGCCGCAAGCTTGTTTTGTTCATCGCGGTTGCTTAGAGAGTCTTCGAGTTTTCCCGCATTGGTTGGCGACTTCGTGTCCGAGCCGCCAAATCCCGCGGTTGATTTGGAGGGAAGCAACGAGTCGGACTGTTGTCGAAATTCGTCACTCTTGGCAGCTCGCTTCATTTCATTTGTGGCTGATTGGATCTTGGCTGCCCACTGTCTAGCTTCATCGCCAGCATCGATCTGTGGCTGTGATGCAGCAAGGACCCGGTTGGCATAGCTGGAACGGGCTTGGTATCCGGGACTGCCGTAGCCTGCTGGGTTTGGATAGACGTTTTGGGCGCCTGCAGCGCTTGCCCGTTCGTTCTGAGATCGAAATCCGTTTGCTCTTCCCTCACGATCCAACGATGCAGCCGATAGAACGGGTAAACGTCGATTGCTCTTCTGTTTGTTGGTTATGGCACCTTGTGAATAACCCCTCGAGCCACCTCCGTTATTTCCAGCATAGGAAGTCAAGTTGCGTTGTTGTGCTGTTGCTTGGCGAATGACCAAGTCGACTTTCTGTTTTAGAACAGGATCTGGTTGCGCATATGCCAGTTCGATTCCAGCAGGTACGAGTTCATACCCAAACTGATCGTCCCAGTCTCGCATTGCGCCGCGGGCAGCGGCATAGGACTCAATGCCATCCGGCCGGACAACCAGAAGAGGGTAGGGCGGGGCCGCATCCCTGTACTGTCCCAATGCATGAAGCCGGATGGTGCGCAAGGCAGCATCCAAGGGGTTGGTGGACTCAACTGCCCTCTCTAGTTCTACGAGGGTGATGCGGTTGCCCTCGGGGAAAATCGTCAATCCTTCACTGGTGCATTCCAAGTAGATGGGACGCCGGTCCGTACCATTGGGACCTTTGTGTGGCACAATGACGATGCGAGGTGATTGGTTTTCAGCTTCCTCGCGTAACTTCGCAAGCGTTTGCTTTTCGGTATCAACTTGTTGCTGGACGGTCTTCAGCATTTGCTGATCGATTTCCGCGGTGTCAGCGGTTTCATCATTCAAGCGGGCAATTTCGTCGTTGAGTTGATTCAATCTCTCACGCGTGCTTTCCAGTTGCTCTTCGATATACGTGAGGGCATCACGGCGTTCGCCGAGCTCTTCGGTTTGCTCCTCGCGAAAGGAAACCAGCTCCTTCACGCGGAATACTTGTTCTTCCAGCAGTGAATCAACAGCGTTGGCAGAAAGACCTTCGCTCGTTTGTGCCTTGGGATCCGGTATTTGCTTGCTTGCTGTCTGTTCTGCTGCATTGGTTGCGTTTTGAGCAACCAATGCGAGTAGCAGAATTAGTGTTCCAAGGGTGCAAACGAGTACCGCCAAGAAAGGGAATAATGATGGTGATAGCCCTTTGCGGTCTCGCCGACTCATGCTGCCTGCCTTGACGGGGAATGATCAGCTGAATGACTGGGAGTTGATATCCGACTGGACAACACGTCGACGGCGCGAGCTAGAATTCGCATTGCATCCGCCATCCCATCTCCCCCAGCGGCTGCGACGCTGCGATCAACCGATGCATTGGTAGCGACAAGTCTTTGCAGATTCGAGTCGAGAGATTTTTGCAGCATCGTGACAGCGGCAGCACTGCCCTGAGTTTCTGCAAGGTTCTCGTACTGTTGGGAAAGAGCGTTGAGGACCGTTGTCATCTGTTCAGAGTGCTGTGCGAGCACACCTGCTTGGTGCTGGCATTGCTCATCAAAGTGAACCGATGATTTGGCGGTCACGGTCTTAAGTGCGTCTGCGTGCCCAGACAACGCGGGTGACAATCGAGTCTCGATATCACTTAACAACTGGCGAGACACTTGTTCGTGTGTTCGCGTGGATGCTTGATGACTGGTGGTCATCAGATCATGCCAACGATCGCATTCACTGACTATCTGTGTGCTAACATGTTCCGACGCCCCAGCAATACTTGCCGCGTGTTTATCTAACGCGGGCAGGAGCGTTCGTTCGAGTGCTTCACTGATCTTGTTGGCATTGTCTTCCTGAACTCTTTGCCAGTGCTCCTGAGCTTCGTCGATGGTTTTCGCCCACAGACGCGTCTGGTTATCCAGCGACTCGGCAACCGCAGCTTGTACACCCCGGCACAAATCAGCGATCAACGCTGTCTGATTGTCAGATGTTTCATCGCTAGGCAGGCTGGCAGAGACAAGATGTCCAACTCGGGCATCAATATCTGCTAGCAGCTGTTGCTCGCCACGTTCGATGGGAAATTGCACAAAGATCGCGACCACAGATAGCACGAGTCCCAAAGCGGTTGTGTCAAACGCGACATAAAGGCCGCTCTTCAGATTTTCTACCGCGGCGCTGCCGTTGGTAAAGTCGAGCCCGCCTAGAGTTTGCGTAATGCCGATCACGGTTCCGAGAAAACCAAGCATCGGAATGGCCCAAATGATGATTCTCACAAGCCCCAGTGAGTCGTGGGCAACATCTGCATCACGTCCTGACAGCTCTCTGAGGTCGTCAGCCAGATGTTTTGTTGTTCCTCGCTGGGATTGACGTGTCAGTAATTCCTCGAGCCTTGAAACGAGTCGGTTCTTCCGCGTTTGGGACGGTAATCGCCGGAGTTCCTGTAGCCATCGTTTTGAGACAAAGCCGGCATCGTTGTCGGTCAGCCAGCGATCGGCTGGCGATTCTTCACCTGTCGGCGGCAGAAGATCCTCGTCCCGAATTGCATTCAATTGCTTGACCTGCGTGAGCACATCAAGCCATTTTGTAAACAGGACGGCGACCGCGAACCAAAACAGGATGGTCGCCGCGATCGCAACGGGGTGCCCAAGGAAGTATCGCTGCAGAGGTTGCCAGGATGTGGCGTAGACCAAGCTGTAGAAGCCTGCGTTCAGAGCGGTGCCTGTGAGAGCAGCCAGGGCCGCATTCCCAGCAGTTTGAGATCGGGGAGGCCCCGTGGATTCTTCGTCCGCGGCGATGTCCGATGGCCTGATGTTGGGCTCAAAACCTTTAGTTTTCACGTCAATTCCCACGGTCAACCTCTCTCGGGAGTGTCATTTCGGGGTGAGCCCGCAAGCGGCCAAGCTGCTGCAGGTGTCCCTCCGCCGGCGGCGAGACCTTCGGCGGGAGGGCAACGCCCCCACACAATCGAATCGACCGTCAGGACCCCGAAACTTTATCCCATCGTCAGAAATTACCATCTGACTGGTGAGCAGCCCTCGATGAACAGGAGCTGCGAGTCAGACTTTCGGCTGGAGTCAGATCTCATCGTCTGAGCCCTGTTGAGTTCATATTGCGGCGAATTCGCTCATCTTCGTACCCTTAGGCGGAAATTGATTTCGGGTGCTTACAGTCATGTTCGGTTAGCAAAATGACTTGTAATTGCCCGTGTTCTGCAGGAATTGGAGCATTTGTAATGATGAACGCCGAAATGGTCGAAACTACCCAAGTCGCGACTAGTGATGCAGGAAACCGGATAATCCGCACCGGATTGGTGCTTTTGTTGGTGATTGGCATCGCGACAGTGGCGGTGAGCCAGAACCCGACACCTCAGAGTGATGGACTGCCGATAAATTCCGAACTTTCCGACCTGACGCTCGCCGAAACGGTGGCAAGGGTGGGTGCCTCGGGCGACATGATCGGATTTTCCCATTCTGACAGTTCGGGAACTCAGA
>Ga0315315_10000144_pt1 | contig 52743 bp, 44 predicted proteins | sample M140m3416metaG_FD_203699 | JGI IMG/M metagenome (GOLD analysis project Ga0315315, IMG submission 203699) | Ammonia-oxidizing marine archaeal communities from Monterey Bay, California, United States - M1 40m 3416 | ecosystem: Environmental > Aquatic > Marine > Intertidal zone | place: USA...
TCGTCGTGGCTGATGACTGTGGCTGCGGAGAGCTGATTGCGGAGGCGGGAGCGGGTTTGTTGGTCAAGTACGGTGATGTTGAGGGCTTGCGTGCACGGATTCGCACGCTCATCGACGATCGGAGTGCTGCGGATGCCATGGTCAGTCGTGGACGGCGATATGTGACCGATCAGCTCGGCTTTGGAGTGATTGCAGCCAAGCATCTGGACGTCTACCGGATGGTGATGCCATGAGTCGGGAACGGCTTCTTCTGCGCATTGGCTGGCTGACGATCCTGGCCTTGGTTGCCCTGGCATACATGAACGGTCTCCATGCTCCGTTTGTCTACGACGACAAGATTGAGGTCGTCGGCAATGCCACAATTCGGGACTTGTCACAGCTCGAGGCGGTCTTGGAGTACAACGTCTCTCGCGTCCTCCTCATCCTGACCTATGCCTGGAATTTCCGTTCGTTTGGCCTTGAGCCGTTTGGGTACCACGTCACCAGCCTGGTGATTCACGGTCTTGCTCTGGCTGTAGGCCTCGCGTTCTTGGCTCGACTCGGCAGGTTGGGGGGGCACGACAGACCGGTCTGGGCGGCACTCTTTGCAGGCGGCTTGTGGGCAGTACACCCCATGACAACAGAAGGGGTCACCTACATCACAGGCAGATCAGAGAGCCTGTGTGCTCTTTTTGTGCTGGCCACAATGGCGGTCTGGGCGAAAGCACTCTTGCTCGAGAGAGACGTCCCAGGCTCAGGCAGGTGGCCGAGACTGTTGGCTGTTGTGCTGTGCTTTTTGGCGATGGGCACCAAAGAAGTGGCAGTGATGACACCCTTCGCGCTGCTCGCGATGGAGACCTTTTTTGGCCAACACTCGCGGGATGATGGGCGCAGGATTGCATGGAAGTGGTACCTGCCATTTTTTGGCGCCATTGCCTTGGGTATTGCCGGTCGAGCCCTCTATGCTGAGCACTTCATTCCTCGCGAAGTGGATCGCCCGCTCTTTACTCAACTGAGCACGCAGGCTGAGGTCTGGCTTCGCTACTTGCTGCTCTGGGTTTGGCCCACCAACCAGACCCTCTACCATCACATTCCGGAGGTCGAGCTGATCTCTGCGCGCGCGGCTGTGGTCTGGACCGGGCTGGGCTTGGTCTTCGCGACTGGATGGCGCTGTACTCGGGAGCTTCCACTCGTGCGGTTCGCGCTCATATGCGCTGCACTTTTTCTGATTCCCAGCAGCTCTGTTGTTGCGCTCAAGGAGAGCATGGCTGAGCACAGAGCGTATGCGACGGGTCTGTATCTATTGGCCGCCATAGTCTGGGCTGTGCCGACGCGTCATGCGCGACGTATGGTTGGTGTGGCAGCGCTACTCTTGCCCGTCCTGATCATGCTGACGATGGCCCGAAATCGCGTGTGGTCCACAGAGGTTGGTCTGTGGCGCGAGGCCACAGACTTAAGGCCTGAGGTTGCGGAGGCTTGGTATGGGCTGGGTGATGCGCATCGCTTTGCGGGCGACTTTGAGCAGGCGATAGTCGCCTTTGAGACCGCGCTCGAGCAGGATCCTGAGCACCTGGACTCCTGGAACAATCTGGGCATCTCACGGGCCAATATGGGTGACGCACATGGTGCCAAGCAGGCATGGCGTGAGGCGCTCGCAGTACAGCGCAGCTACTGTAAGGCGCATGCAAATCTCGGTTTTCTCGCGCACACACGCGGAGAGATCGAGGAGGCTGTGGTTGAGTTCACCACCACTCTGTCGTACTGCCCGACCAACCTCGTGTCCCACTATGGCCTCGGGATGATCTATGCCGATCAGCGACGCAATCCCGAACGAGCAGTCGGACACTTTGAGACCCTGCTCGAACTCGCCCCTGACTTCAGTCGTGCTGAAGAGGTAAGGAACCGGCTGCTTGAGTTGACCTGGTAGGTCTCAGGCTGCTCGGTTCCAGCGGGACCAGGCTCGACCCATTCTCAAGGCCTCGTCTATGCTTCCGCTGGCCCACGCATCTCGGAGAAGTCGGGCGATAGGTCGGGGTCTTAGGTAGAAACCAGTCCATGCCTCGCGGACGAGTCTTGCGAGAACCTCGGGCTCCATATCGGTCAGTGTGTCACGGCTCTGATCGGCATCGAGGGGGTTGAGTACCGCCTTGGCCTCTCCCCGTGGATGGCTGAAGAGCGGTGTGCCTGGCATTGCTGAGAGTGTGGAGAACTGGACATAGTCTGCACCGATGTCTCGACAGAACTGAATGGAGCGTTGCACGGCGGCGGAGTCTTCTCCAGGCGCACCCAAGATCATATAGGCGAGACTGCGGAGACCAGCAGCGCGTGTATGAGCAAAAGCGTCGACGGCCTGAGGAACAGTGATGTCTTTTCTGAGCAGGGCGAGAGTCTCCGGGTTTGCGCTCTCTACGCCGTAGGAGATGACCCTGCAGCCCGCCTGTCGCATGAGTGCCAGCATCTCGGGATCTACGCTGTCGACTCGGCCCTCGCACTTCCACTCGATGTCCAGACCGCGACGGATAATCTCCTTGGCGATGGCGATGACTCGGGCGCGATGTAGCGTGAAGTTGTCGTCGTAGAAGTTGATGAAACCGATTCCATAGTGTTCTTGGATGTGTGCCATCTCGTCGACCACATCGACAGCGGAGCGGGCGCGCCACTTGGAGCCACCAACGCTCTTGTCGCAGAAAGAGCAACGGAATGGACATCCTCGACTGCTGATCATGGTTGCAAAGCCGCGTCGGGTGGCAAATAGGTAGCGGTATGCATGATTCGGGAGGAGGTCGCGCGCTGGTAGTGGCAGGCTGGATGGATCAGGGGGAGTAGCAGAGGTGAAGGGTGCTCCCCTGACCCTCACACCTGGGGGCGGAGCCGCCACGGCGCCATCTGCCCACCACTCCAGCAATGGTCCAATCACGGGCTCGCCTTCACCGATTACGGCGGCATCGAGTCCAGGCATCTCCTCAAAAATGGCCTCTCCAACTGCAGTGGGGTGGGGTCCACCCAAGACGATGCGATTTGCGTGCCGGCGACCGATAGCCACAGCTCTGGCCGCCACATCAGCGACGGGGGTCATGGCGGTGAGTCCCAAGACGTCAGGCTTTCGCTCGGCGAGCGCGGACTCAAAGTCGGTCCAGCTCATGTTGAGCGCATAAGCATCGAGAATCTCGACGTCGTGGCCGAGGTCGCGCGCGACTGCTGCGATGTATGCGAGTCCGAGTGGTGGCACACTGAGCCCCGAGTCGTTGGCGTCTCGACGTGGGGGACGAACCAGTGTGAGCTTCATCGTGTCCCTCAGGTGCGGTGCTTCATGATCATACACAGCGTAGCAGCATTTGTTGCGCACACGTCGGCATCGGCATCATCTGGAAAGAGGTAGCCCATGGATGCCAGCCCATGAATGTCTGTGCCCACCAGTGCTGGGGCCGTCTCGCCGGTGATGCCACCGAGAGCAAAGACGGGCAAGTCGAGATCTTCGAGTGCCTTGGTCAGGCCTGCCCGCTCGAGGACGGGTCGAACATCTGATGGCTTTGAGAGGGGTGTATGAACAGGGCTCAGCGTTGCGTAGTCAGCGCCGCTATCGGCTGCTGATCTGAGCTCTTCTGCGTTGTGGCAACTCACGCCCAGCAGCCCCTTTACTCGTGCACGTGCTGCCGCGATGTCGTGTGTTGCTGGCAGATGCAGACCCCATCCTGAGGATTCAGCGACATCGAGCGCATCATCGTGAGATGCATGCAGGATCAGGCCGGCCCCAAATAGCGGTGAGATGCGTCTTGCCAGCTCAACATATGCTGGCTTGGAGAGGTGTGGTTCCCTGAGAACCAGTGCGCGCAGCCCACCATCCACGGCGCCCTGCAGCAGCCAGGTGAGGGTGCGGCCACAGCCATGATCGCCCGGTGAGATTCCAAGTACGCTTGGTATCATGGCCATGCGGCACCTCCGGCAGTGGCGGTCAGTCCCTCTGTGGGAGACGAGGCAGTGGCGTACAGCCGCTTTGGCATGCGACCAGCCTCAAATGCACCACGCCCTGCATCGACCGCGAGTCTCATTGCTCGCGCCATCTTGACTGGATCTGTAGCGCCGGCAATGGCCGTGTTCATGAGGACGGCGTCGGCGCCAAGCTCCATGGCCATGGCGGCGTCAGAGGCTGTGCCGAGTCCAGCATCGATGATCATCGGAATGTCGATCTGCTCGCGGATGATCTCGAGTCGCTTGGGATTGGCGATGCCGCGGCCGCTGCCGATGGGGGAGGCCAGAGGCATCACTGCAGCGCAGCCGATGTCAGCGAGTCGAGCACACAGGACAGGGTCGTCGGTGCAGTAGGGAAGGACGGTGAAGCCATCCTTCACCAATTCCCGTGCAGCCTCGAGGGTGCCCTCAGCACAAGGAAAGAGCGTCCTCGGGCAGCCGATGACCTCGAGCTTGAGCCACTTGGTATCCAGCAGCTCTGCCGCCATCCGTGCGGTCAGCACAGCGTCCTCTGCAGTAAAGCAGCCAGCAGTATTCGGCAGCAGGTGAATACGGCTGCGGTCGATGTGCTCGAGGAGATTGTCTGTGCCTTGAGCCTCGAGATCGACTCGCCTGATGGCCATCGTGACCATCTGCGTGCCTGCAGCGTCGTGCGCCGCAGACATGGTCTCAAAATCAGAGTAGCGTCCCGTTCCCACGAGGAGTCGCGCGTTCAATTCGAGCCCACCTACAGTCCACATGGGATCTCTCTATCCACCCCAAGCAGTTGGATCGACTGTGTGCTTGCGGTGATCGCTAAACTTCCCCATGATGGTGTCTGGACTCGGAGGTCTGTATGAGATCGGTGGGATTGTTGGTTTTGTCGTTGATGAGCCTTGGTTGTGCAAAAAATGAGTGCGTCGATGCGGAGGGCTGTGACACCGGCGAGGAGAGCTTTGAGCCTACGGGCCCAGTCAGTGTCAGCGTGAAGTGGGTTGAGTCGACGACCCTCGAGGTGACGGTCTCAGGAATGATCAAAGGTACTTTTGGCATCGTCGAGGCTGGCCTCGGGAATACAGGCTGGTACGGCGAAGATTGCCCAGATGGGCCTTACTGCCACGAGATTGTGGAGGGCGATAATTACTTCACCTCAGTACGCTCACGGGGTCAGGACTGGGATGGCACGCTCGATAACGATGAGACTTGGCTACATCGAGATGGAATGCAGAACCAAGTCTGGGCCGTGTTGAGTTACGAGGGCCGCTGCCAGAAGGCGGGTGGTGAGAACGAAGAATTGTTCACGTACTACGTGGATAGTCAGGCTTGCCCGACAAATTAGCAGCCCCGTCTGGATAGCCACGAGGAAATTTTTTGGTGTCTTCTTGAATAGGCCGGTGTGTAAGACCGTCGGCACTCTCAGGAGGAGACAACATGAAGCATCTTACACTCACCCTTTTGGGCTTTACAGCAGTGTCCATCGGCTGTGCCAAGAACGACTGCGACGACACCGGTGTTGCTTGTGACACAGGCGCTGAGGCTGACCTTGGGGGCGATCCTGAAGCCACCTTCAGTGTGACCTGGACGGGCAGTTCGGTCGATTTGGAGGTCACCAACGCCGATATGGACCTCGGATACTTCTTCTCGCTTGCTGAGACGGGCGCCGGCGAGACAGGTTGGTACGGTGAGGACTGCTTGGCGGCAGACTCTATCTGCCACGATCTGTACGACACCCTTTCGCTCGCCTGTGCGTCCAGTCTGGATGATGTTGAGGCGAACGTTGCGACCCTACACTGTGGTGTGGAGGCCGACACGAGTTGGGCCTTTTGGGGTGGCGATGGCTACGAAACAGTGGTCGCTTCGGGCGGCGAAGATCCTTCGTACTTCGGTGGCTGATTCCCTGAGTTGAACACCAGAATACTGCTGAATGCCTGCTCATTTTTTGAGCGGGCATTCCTTTTATTTGGCCGTCATTCGCCCTCAAAGTCGTCGATACTGCTTTTCAGGATGATGCAGTCTCGTTACACTCCGCGCGACCGTCCGTTTGTCCAGGTTGGCTGGGCTTATCGGATGTGAACTTCGGAGGAGACAACAATGAAGAATCTTACACTTACACTTATGGGCCTTACTGCCCTTTCTATCGGTTGTAACAAGGACTGTGATGACAGTTCAGGTGAAGGCTGCGATACCGGCGCCATGGATATGGACGCTGATGCTGATGCTGATGCTGATGCTGATGCTGATGCCGATGCTGATGCCGATGCCGATGCTGACGCTGACTCAACCTTCAGCGTGACCTGGACCGGCAGCTCTGTCGATGCAGCAGTCACCAACGCTGACATGGTCGCTGGCTACTTCTTCTCAATGGCAGAGACTGCTGCTGGTGAGTCTGGCTGGTACGGCGAAGACTGCACTGGCGATGACTCAATCTGCCACGATCTCTACGACTCCCTCTCACTCGCTTGCGCTGAAGGCCCTGCAGGTGTTGAAGCCAACGTTGCTACTCTTCACTGCGGTGTTGAGACAGGAACAAGCTGGGCGTTTTGGGGAATCGGTTCCGGTACATACGACGAAGTCGTATCTTCTGGTGGCGACGATGCTTCCTACTTCGGTGGCTGAGCCTAAGGCTTAGACACTCAAAGTGTTGAAGTCGCCCATCCGGTTTTCCGGGTGGGCGGCTTTTTTTATGGTGCGGTCACAGTGCGAGTGGTCCTGACATCAACTGAGCCGTCAGCTGTAAAACGAATGGTCGTCATCATGGGTCGACTGGCGAGCCATGATGGTGAGGAAGGCTCGAAATGGAGGACTATGGTGTGCGGGTCTGCCCAAGCTGCCTTGATTCGTCCTGCACCGTGACCCTGCTGCCCGTTCACATCCATGACAAAGTCGACCACATGCTCGCCTAGGAAGGGGCGCGTGAGATCAGGTAGTGCGGGCTGCAGCTTGAGTGCGAAGGTGGGCGCATCGAGGCCGTGCTGGCGTACGGTAATCCCAGAGAGGCCGCGATGCTTGAAGACGTACTCGAACAGCACGACGCCGTTATCGTATCGGGCAGTCTCACCATCCCATGACCACTGTTCTTGGCTAGATGTTGGCCAGTCAGGGTCAGCAGGAGAGGGTCGAGTCAGGCTAAACCCAGTCTCTGCTGGAGACAGTCGGAAGTTCGTGATCACGATGCCCGCCTGAGTCTGCTGGAGCAGAAACTTGAAGGGTACGAGCCCTAAGATTTTCTCGAAGCGCTGAGGCTCTCCATCGATCGACATCTTCCCCTTGATGCGAGATCCAAAGCGCTCGATATCCAGGACAGCAGCCACCACATCCCGGCTGTGTCCCATCGTGTTGCCATTTCTCTTGCTGGGAGGTCGCGACGGCATGATGCCTTCGGCGGACATCTCGGTGTGCTGGCCGAGTGGGTTGTCGTAGCTCATGCGAATGTTGATCGTGTCTCCAGCTGAGTTGTCATCAACAACGACGGGTGCTTGGATTCTGGGCGCTGGGATTTCTGGTAGCCAATTCGAGAGCTTGGGTACATCGGCAACGATGGTTTGCTCACCCTTGTGATTGGAGTCTTTTGCAATCCAGATGGATCTCTGCGGGGTGTCGAGCCGTGCGTATTCGTGCATGTCCCAGTCGGGGTGCTGGCTGACAAAGACGACATCAGCGGCGTACTGCAGGCCGAATGCCTGGAGGGGCAGGACTGGAATGTCAGTCTTTGGCTCACCATCGTAGTGGGCGGGGGATGCCGCGGGTGCTTCAAACTGCTCCAGATCAGCACCGCTGACCACGGGCTTTGTGGGGAGAAGTCCCTTCAGGCCACAGCCTGTGGTCCAGAGCACGATGCAAATTCCTGACCGGTTCAACATGGAGTCAGCCTACCATCGAGACCCGAACGGACCAACCAGAGGCCTGTCTCGATGCCTTCAATTTTCTGACCCTGCACCGGCGCACACAATTTTTTTTTAGACCTAAACACAATTGAACCCGGTTCCGATTTACTCAAATGGGCGTCCGATTGACAACCGGACAGGGCGTGACTTCAATCCTTCGATGACACACAGGAGAGCTTCCGTGGAACATTCCGTGGAACAGAGAGAACCATCCACTGCCTGACAGGGCGGCAATGAGTGACGGGGTCCACATTTGTGATCTCGAATCCCATTGACGTTCCCGTAGAAAGAATTCTAATATCGGCGGACTGACACCCTGGGGGACATTAGGGGGTCTGCCTTCTTGGAGAGAACAATGCGCTCTATCAATTTGATTTTCCTTGCCACCATGGGTCTGGCGTTCACTGGCTGTGCAAAAGACAGCGATGGCGACGGCTTTGCTGGTTCAGATGACTGTGACGACAACAACGCTGCGGTCAACCCCAAGGCTGACGAGGCCTGTGATGGTCTGGACAACAACTGCGATGGGCGTGTCGATGAGGGTCTGATCCTCGAGTGGTACGCGGATCTCGACGGCGACAAGTACGGCGATGCAGACACCACCGTCTCCGCTTGTACCCAGCCTGCCGGCTACGTTGACAACAGCGAAGACTGCAACGACGCGTCGACGGACTTCCACCCGAACACCAACCTCGAGAACTGTACCGAGGACATCGACTACAACTGCGATGGCTCAACGTTGTTCGAGGATGCCGACGGTGACAACGTTGCAGCCTGTGAAGACTGCGACGACTCGAACCCTGATGTGGATGCGAAGAGCACCTGGTACATCGACTACGATCTCGATGGCTACGGCTCAGCGCTCATCCAGCAGGATGCCTGTCTGCAGCCTGATCACTACACGGACAACATCGATGACTGCGATGATCTGAACCCGAACGTCAATCCAGACGGTGTCGAGGTCTGCAACGAGATCGACGACAACTGCGATGATGTCGTCGATGAAGAGGTCACCAGTACGTTCTACAGCGACGCTGATGGCGACGGCTATGGAACTGCCACTGTGACCACTGAGGCTTGCTCAGTGCCGGAAGACTTCGCGTTGACCGATGACGACTGTGACGACACGCTTACCGAGGTCAACCCCGGTGCAATTGAGATCTGTGATGACGGACTGGACAATGACTGTGACGGCGAGGGCGGGCAGTGTGTCATTGCTCCTGAGTCAGCAGATGTCGTCCTCTGGGGAGTCGCTCCGGGTGACAACGCTGGTACAGCGGTCTCCGGTGGCGGTGATCTGAACGGAGATGGTCTCGACGATATCGTCGTTGGCGCGAAGAATGAGTCCACTGCGGCCAGCACAGCTGGAGCCGCCTATGTGATCTTCGGGGGCGCTCTCGCTGAAGAGATGACTCTCGATATGGCCGATATCGTGCTCACCGGAGAGAGTGCCGCAGACAAGGGTGGTCGCATGGTGCGCATCGTCGACGATGTGAACGATGACTTCGACGCCGACCTGTTGGTCGCGGCGCCTTCTGCAGATCCAACCGGAGATGCAAGTGGAAAGGTCTACATAAACTTTGGTGGGGGTACATCCGGCAGTCTCGCTGACTCAGATGTGATCTTTAGCGGGGACTATGGCTACAACTACGCGGGCCTGGGCCTGGCGGGTGGAGACTTCAATGATGACGGCGATGGAGATGTCCTGATCGGCGCACCTGGTAATGATCTCGGCGGTGCAAACCGAGGCTCGGTGTACGTAATCTACGGTCCAATCGTGTCCGGCGAGATGGATGCGGGAGACGTCGCTGATGTGATCACTGGCCAGGCTAACTCCGATGAAATCGGCGGCGTCATTGACAGTGCTGACCTCAACGCCGACGGCTTCGACGATGTCTTGATCGGTGCTCCTGACAACAGCGAGGGCGGCACAGATGCTGGCTCGGTATATGTGGTCTATGGTCCCGTCACGGGCACAGTCGGGCTGGATGTCGCTGACCTTCAGTATGTCGGCGAGTCGGCTGCGGATCGGTTCGGTATCTCGGTCTCCAACGCTGGTGACATCGACGGTGACGGAACAGATGACATCATCGCGGGCGCGACCTACGAAGATGAGGCAGGGCTGGACGCTGGTGCTGCCTACGTAATCGCGGGTGACGCGACGAGTAGCGGACCCGTAGATGAGTACGCCATGGCGAAGATCATCGGCTCGGGCTCAGAGGATCAGTTCGGTGCCCAGGCTGTGGGTGGCGGCGACATCGACAACGACGACTTTGATGACCTGATGGTGTCTGCGCCGTTCAGCGGTGGTACTGCAGATCTGGGAAGCGTCTATGTCTTCTACGGCTCGCTTGCAGGTACCATCAGCAGCGACGATGCTGATGCTCGCTTCGATGGTGATACGCTCGACGATCAGTTCGGGACGTCTCTCGCCTTTGTGGGTGATGTAGATGGTGGTCCCACCAACTCATCAATCCTCATCGGTGCACTGAAGAAAGACACGACGGGTGCAGATGCCGGTGGCGCTTACCTGATGAACGACATCGGACTGTAGGCGGGAGGGTCATGCTCGACCCAACATCAATCCTATTCATCACGCTCGACTCGTGTCGCTTCGACACCTTCGAGCGTGCCCGGTTGCCCAACCTCAAGGGTCTCGGTACGGTCTATAAGGCCAAGGCGCCAGGTAACTTTACCTTCGCCTCGCACTCGGCAATGTTCGTCGGCTTTACACCCGGGATAGCTGAGCGCCGAGAGGCCCTGATCAACCCCAAGTTTGGGAAGATCTTTAAGATTGTGGGCGGTGGATATCCCAGCAAAGGCAATGAGTTCATGACCCTGAAGGGTAAGAACTTGGTTCAAGGGCTGAGTGCACTCGGGTACACGACCATCGGGACGGGTGCCGCTGGATGGTTCAATGACAAGACTGAGACGGCGCAGCCGCTGGTCGGTGACTTTGACCGCTACTGGTACGCTGGAAATTGCTGGTCTTTAGACAAGCAGCTCTCTTTTGTGGACAAGCAGCTCGCAGACCTCGATGGCAAGCGGGCATTTGTATTTATCAACCTCGGCGAGACCCATGTGCCTTACTGGCACGAGGGTGCGGACTGGGATCGAGAGTACAACCCGTGTCGACCCTTTGGTGATGCAGAGAATGATGCTGAAGAGTGTGCACGACGCCAGCTGGCCTGTGCGGAGTGGGTGGACGCCAAGCTCGAACCCCTGCTCAGCCGCTTTGCTCACGCCAACACTCTGGTGTGCGCAGACCATGGTGATGCATGGGGTGAGGATGGTCTGTGGGAGCACGGCATCCATCACCCAACAGTCATGGATGTTCCTCTTGTCTTTCGTCTACAGCACGCACCTGTCACCGTGGCCTCTACAGCCGCCAAGGTCCGTGGCTTCGCGAGGAAAATCCTCAAGGGCTAACCTGAGCCGAGATCGCCAATCTCACCACCAATACAGCACGATCCGCCCCCACTGGACAATTGCGAATGACACCACTGGATACACACGCTGATCGCAGCGATACCGATATGCCTCTGCTCACGAGGAGGAGAGGCTGATGAAGTACCGCCGGGAAATCGATGGGCTGAGGGCTGTGGCCGTTGTCCCTGTGATGCTGTTCCACGCTGGCTTCCAGAGCTTCAGCGGCGGCTTTGTTGGTGTGGATGTGTTCTTCGTGATCAGTGGCTTTCTGATCACCAGCATATTGCTCTCCGATCTCTCTAAGAACAAGTTCAGCTTGCTCACGTTCTATGAGCGACGGGCCCGCCGTATCCTGCCCGTTCTCTTCTTCGTCATGCTGTGCTGCATTCCATTTTCATGGATGTGGCTGATGCCGCTGGACTTTGAGGATTTCCTGCAGAGCGTGGTTGCGGTGGCGACCTTCTCGTCCAATATTTTATTCTGGCTGGAGAGCGACTACTTTGCGACAGCGTCTGAGCTGAAGCCGCTCATCCACACATGGAGTCTGGCGGTAGAGGAGCAGTACTACATCTTCTTTCCGCTGCTCCTGATGGCGGGGTGGCGCTTTGGGAGACGTCAGCTTCTCATTGTCTTGTCGGTCCTTTTTGTCTTGAGCCTCGGCCTCGCACAGTGGGCATCCGTGGAGCACGCACCAGCAAACTTCTTTTTGCTCCCGAGTCGTGGCTGGGAGCTCTTGATAGGTGCCTTCGCGGCCTTCTACATAAACAAGAATGGTGACGTGTCGGCGTCACCCATCATCCACCAGGTGATGAGCTTCTTGGGCCTGGTGGCCATCTGTTGTTCGGTGATCTTGTATGACGTGAACGTACCCTTCCCGAGTGTTTACGCTCTGCTGCCTACGCTGGGTACGGTGGCCATCATCTTGTTTGCTCGAGAAGGCACGCTTGCACACCGCATCTTGGGTGTGCCGCCTCTCGTTGGAATCGGACTGGTGAGCTACAGCGCTTATCTCTGGCACCAGCCGATGATCACCTTTGCCAAGTACACTCACTTCGGGGAGCCCAGCGCACAGTTCATGCTGATGCTTCTCCTGGGCTCGCTGGGGCTGGCCTATCTCAGCTGGCGATTTGTAGAGAACCCGTTTCGGGACCGCAAGCGTTTCGATCGACGGGCGATCTTTACGGGATCAATCGTGGGCACACTGCTGATGATCGGTGGGGCCAGCGCGGCGCTCGCACTCGATGTGGGCCCGCGGACTCAGGCCGAGCTGACTCCATCCGTTGGGCTGTACAAGGCGGAGAATCGCCAGCTCAGGATGAACAGCTGGGTACCCCTCCGCACACTCAGCGGGAATGAAGAATATCGCGTGGACGGCAACCCCTTTGACCGCGAGCTTTGGTTTGATGACAGCGATGACCGCCGCAAGCTCTTGGTCGTCGGCAACTCACACGCAAAGGACATCTACAACCTGTTCATGGCCAGCGAGGGGACGCAGCAGCAGTTTCAGGTTGCGCGCTTTGGCTCAGAGATGGGGGACATTGATGAGTCCTTCTACACATCGCCCAACTACCTCGCTGCCGATGTCGTGGTGTTTGTGTCGCAGTACAAGCGATCAGATCTCCCGACGCTCTCCCTACCGATCTCTCGGGCACTGAAGGACGCTAAGCAGACGGTCATTATCAAGAACATCTACGAGTTTGAGGAGTTCTCAAACCGGACCTATGCGGACTTTCTCTTCAGACAGCTGCTGCAGGAGCGGGGCTCAGATCAGATCTCAGCGGCCGACATCGCAGCCATCAATCACAGGCACTATCTGCAGTTCATAGAGCGGGAGTCAAGTCATCGTATTCTGCAGTCAGATGAGGCAATCTCCACACTGGCATCAGCCTACCCAGCACTGATTGTGCTTGATCGCATGGACTATACCTGTGACGCGGCGGCGCAGACGTGCTTTGCGATGGATGATCAGTATCAGAAGTACTTCTATGACTACGCGCATCACACGATGGAGGGCATAGAGTTCTTTGCTGACCGGATTGATGCCATCGACTGGCTGGAGGCGCTCAGCGATCGGCGCTGAGCTGGTCAGCTGCTGAGGCGCTTGAGCTTCTCGCTCACCTTGTCGATCACGGCATCGTCCTCGCCGGTGCGGCCAAAGAACCAAAAGAGCGCAAGTCCTACGATGAGCTCGAGGCCCACGGTGACCACGCGGATGGTCATGCTCGCGTCGCTCAGCAGAGCATGAGTCGCTATGCCTGCGCCTATGGCTGTGATGGTGAGGACCAGTGAGCGGTGTGAATATGCTGAGCAGCGATAGAGGCCCCACACCTGGACCAGCCGCAGCAGCGACCAGACGGACAGTGCTGAGGTGCTCGCGATGGCTGCACCGTGGATACCGTGAGCGGGTATCAGCCATGCATTGAGACCGATATTGAGGCCGACGGCGATGCAGCCGTTCATGAGGTTGAGCTTAGAGTGACCACCCTGTGTGAGGATCGCGCCGCTGGGTGCAGCGAGGACGTAGACGCCTTGACCCGCCATGAGGATTGCCAGTGCTCCAGATCCGCTGAGATAGGCCTCATCGAAGATGCTCAGGACCACATCCGGCAGCAGCAAGACCACAAAATATATGGGTGTTGCCACCACCAGTAGCCACCGTGTGACGATCTTGAGCAGGCCGTTGAGGCGCTCGATTTGCTTGGTGTAGACCAGCTCAGCGATGACGGGACCAAACATGGTTGTCGAGGCCAGTACTGGCAGTGCCCCCAGCATGGCCAAGGCCACACTGACTCTGTAGATGCCCACATCGGCGAGCGTGCCCAGTGCGGTGAGCATCAAGATGTCGACCCACAGGTTGGCCCTGTACAGCACCCGCGCGAAGCTCTGCGGCAGTGCATAGCTGAAGAGATGCTTGAACTCGGTCTGGGCGTGGACGGCCCGATCCCGAAGAAGCTTGCCATCAGTCGCCCAGATGCGCTGGACTGCAACGCCAATACCAGCGATCTGCCCGAGTAAGAATGCACCGATCACTCCAGGCACGCCCAGTCCAGCCCCCACTGCGATGACGGCTGAGATCAAGGTCACGGTTGGAATCGCAATGAGTCGTGACCACGCATGACCGCGCATGTCCTTTCTCGAGACGAGGATCTCGGAGCTCACGGAGACCATGGCGACGAGGGCAACCCCGATGCTGATGAGCTTCACCGCACTGGCAGTGTCTGGCTGATCTTGGAGGACGAAGCCGTGATCGACGAGTAGCCAGGTGGCGAGAGAGAAGAGGGGGCCCGTGACAGTCACCACACCGATTACGGAGTACAGCAACCCCTTGAGTCGGGCCTTCTCATCGGTCTTTCGGTACCGAGCGCCAAACATCGTGGCGCCGCCGTCGACCCCCAGGGGGGCGAGCGCGCCGACTATATTTGCGACAGTCGTGGCGAAGGCAAAGAGACCAAAGCCGGCTGTTCCGAGTGCTCCTGACAAGAACCAAGTGGTGGCCATCCTGATGGCGCGCTCAGCGATCCCACCGACCATGACGATCGCCGACCCGCCAGCAATTGCAGTCGCATCTTCTGTGAGGCTTTGGCTGTTGTCGTTTGGATCCGATTCCATCTGAAGAAGTTTGACATGCCACACGCCGTCCGCAAAATGGCTACGGTGGTCTCAGAGGGGCTCATGCCGAAACCGGATTTCTTCATTGTTGGTGCACCCAAGTGTGGAACGACTGCCATGTACCGGTGGCTGAGTGCTCATCCAGAGATCTTCGTGCCTGTGAAAGAGATTCACTACTTTGGTACTGACCTCGCCCATCGTCGTCCTGAGGTGAGCGCAGAACGCTATGCGTCGCTGTTTGAGCCGGCGACCTCGTCTCACAAGGCTCTGGGTGACGTCGGGGTCTGGTACTTGCTGAGTGAGCGCGCTGCAGAGGAGATCCAGGCGTACAACCCTGATGCCAGGATCATCATCATGCTCCGGCGACCAGCTCAGATGCTGTACTCGCTCCACAGTCAGCTGCTCTACAGCGGCGAGGAAGACCTTGTGGACTTTGCTTCAGCACTGGATGCAGAGGCTGAGCGGGCAGCGGGGCAGCGGATTCCCGAGAGCACACACAGGGGCCTTGAGGCACCTCCAACAGAGTGTCTACAGTACAGGCGTGTGGGTTCCTTTGCTGCTCAGGTGGCCCGCTACCAAGAGCGTTTTGACAATGTACACATCGTGCTCCACGATGACATCGTCGCTGACGCGCCGGGAGCCTATCGTGGCGTCCTGGATTTTCTGGGTGTGGACGCCGAGTTCAGCCCTGACTTCTCGGTCGTAAACCCGAACACCAAGGTCAAGAGTCAGGCTGCACGCCGTCTGATTCAGGGGCTCTGGTTTGGTCCCCTCAGGCGTCTGGCTCCCGCTCCGGTTCGCAGTGCAGGCCGACGGGTCTTTGAGCAGCTTCAGGCGCTCAACACAGAGACTGCAGCTCGATCACCGCTAGATGAAGCGACAAAACAGCGACTACAGAGTGATCTTGCAGAGGATGTTCAGCGCCTCAGCGAGATCATTCATCGTCCTCTCGCTCACTGGCTGGATTGATCGCCATCGCGATGCCGGCCACCCACAGGGTCACATCGGAGTGCGTGGCCTTGATCTCGACCTCTGCGAGCTTGGCATCTGGGCGTGGGTTGTGCCAGTCCACACGGTACAGGGCACGGTCTGGGATACGCTTGTCAAACTCCGCAGCTTGCCTTGATGCCAGGCGGTAGGTGCCTGCACCATCAAAGAGCAGGCTGCCCCGAACAGGAGCGTCCATGCGGTTGGTGTTCATGCCGAGGACAAGGGGGATGGAGACTTGTTGTTCATCTTTATAGGTGATGACGACTGAGCCGACCGTGACGCCGTGCTGGTGCGCTGTCTTGTTGTGGTCTTGGGCGAGGCCGGGCTGTGCGCTCGGTGCGTATGAGACGCCGTGCACCATCGAGAGACCGAGGACCTTCTTTCGGAAGACGTACAGCTCGCTCTGCTCGGGCTCTACCTTGAAGAACACACCGCTCGAGTAGCGCATCTCTCCGACCTCAAAGTAGTCGCTGATCTTGAGGCCATGTTTTACTGCAGGCTCAGTTCTGGCGACAAAGGTCTTGAGCTTTGCGGGCTGCGGCCAGGCAACGTAGCCCGGCTGGTATGCGGGGAGATTCATTAGACTCAACATCGATGTCTCGATGGGCGTCTCTTCTAGCCGAGGCTCCCACGCAGTGGCTCCAGCGAGCATCACATTGGACCAGTGGTGGTACAGCCGCGTGCGCCCGGACATCCCCTCAAAGCTGGACCATGGGGTGGGGTTGAACAGTGCGAGTGCCTCACCGGCAATGCCCTCAGCGATGGGCACCAACCCTCGGCGCTTCCAGTCCGCGTACCCGGTGTTGCCGCGGATGACGGTGTAGCCCTTTGGCACCAGGTTTCCGACCGAGTCGCCCGTCCGGCCCCAGCTCATCACCACAAAGTCGGGCCGGATGTCTTCCGGGATTCGATTCGAGGCACGGTACATGCTGTCTTGCTTGCCGTGCCATCCGGACACCATCATGTCTGACCACATCATGGGTCGAGCTCCGAGGCGGGCGAGGGTCTCGTGGTGCCACATCAGATCTTCAGCGAGAATCTGCCACCGTGGTGTTCCCTCACAGCGCACACAGCGCTGATCTTCATGCTTTCGGTGGGTACGCCAGCCGATCTCGTCGTGTCCGATGTGTACAAACCGAGGCTGATCGAAGATATCGATTAGCTCTGTGTACATGGCCTCTGTGAGTGCGCGGGTTCCGGGGTGGCGCGTACAGAGAAGTACTGCCGTCTCTTCTTCCATCAACTCAGGGTGGGCTGCCGCTATCCAGCGACTGTGAGCCGGTGTATTGAATGCAGGGATGACCTCAATGCCGTACTCACGTGCCCGGTTCAGGACGGCTTTGAGCTCGGCTTGAGTCCAAGCCCCTTTGTTTCTGGAGAGCTCCGGGTGGACCCTGCTCTTGTAGCCGCCCTTTAGCTCCAGAATCATCATGTTGATTCGGCTGCGGGATACCACGCGATCGATGAACTCCATGGTCTGCTCTGGAGAGACCATGGGGCCAGCCAGAGGTGAGACCTCGTGGTAGAGCACGCGGGTGTCCAGTGTCGGCCAGTCTTCGATGTCGACCTCAGGAGCCGAACCGTCGAATCCAATCAGATCCGCCAAGGCAATGGCCCCGTACAAGCCTCCTCGACGTCCGGTGGCTTGGACTCGAATCCCTGAGCTTCTCGATTCAATTGTGAAGGCTTCAGGATGACGCAGTGGCTCAGCGGGTGCCGAGAGGGTCACATCAGGCTCACCGCTGCACGAGGCGGAGAGCTCAAACCCCGTCAGACGCTCAAGCTCTGCCCTGAGCCAGCCTTCAGCAAACTTGAGCTCATCGCTCTCAGCACAGATGGTGGCGCCAGATTTGAGCGTGTAGGAGTCATCTGAGATGATCGAGACTGACTTGGGTGCGGGATGGATACCAACATTGCTCAGTCGTTCACTTGCGGGCGCAGTCCAGTGGACCGATCCCGCACTCAGGATCTGAGTGCCAGCATCATCACGGGTTCCCTCGATGTCAAACCAGCCAGTATTTGGGGGAGCCTCGAAGGGTGTGTTGGCTTCAATCTCCGTCTCCCAAGGAGCGCTGATTCCCTTTCCTCCGCTCGGGAGGAGGGGACGCCTGTGCCTCACCTTGAGCACTGTGCTTGGTGGTGCAGAGATGGTCCACTGGCCGTCCTCTTCGCTGACCTTGAGCGAAGGGTAGGGGACGGGCGCTGCGGTGAACCAGAGCTTTGCGTGTCGACTAAGGTCTCCATCCACCGCCGGAGCCCAGGCCCGAGTCGATGCCTCAGATGCATCACGGAGGCTCAGGCGTGCGGCTCGGGTCTGGCCGGGTTCTGGTGCCGGCATGAGGGTGTGTCGTGTGACACCATTCTTTGCGGTGAAGAGCTGTGCTAGGGCGAGGGTGTCCTTGTCGCCGGGGGACACCACGACCTCAATGTGCTGATCAGCAGAGAGCCCCTTGGCCTTGATGAGGATGTCCCCGCCTTCCCACGCCAGGCGCACATCGAGATCGACGGGTGCGAGCTCTGCCTCCGCCTCAGCGGCAAACCGATACAGTGCTTGGGCTTTTGCCCAGCATCGAGCGGATGGCTTGGCGGTGCACGGCGCGGCTTGGATCACTTGTCCGGGGACAACCGATAGTGTCGATGCCGCCGCAGGGTGGGCGAGGATGAGTAGGCTTAAGCCGAGACCATGTCGCTGATACACCGTTGATAGCCATCCTTGATGCCCCGGAGGACTTCAGGTTGGGCCTTGATGACGGCTCGTCCAAGTGCGAGCGCCATAAGACCAGAGTGAGACCACGCGTATTGTGCCACGTTTGCCGGTGTCTTCTGGCGATACCGCGTGAAGAAATAATAGTGAGCAAAGATCATCTGACCGAGCTGCGCTGGGTACTGGATCCTGCTGACGGGTGATTCTTTGTGCAGCAGCTTGGCGTGGGGCGTCTGTAGAATCTTCCAGTTCTTGCCGACCCGGAAGGTCATGTCTACATCCTCATTCTGGCAGTAGCCTGGTAAGAACTGAACAAAGCGCTCATGCTCGAAGACCTCTCGACGGAATGCCATTCGACATCCCTGAGCAACCGGGACCTCGATGATTTCTCTGGGCTCAGTCAAGAAGCGAACGCCGCCAGCTGTATACAGTGCTGGGTCCTGCTCAGAGGTCCAGTGGGTGAGTCCGAATGATCGGTACACCTTTGACTTCCAGCCGCCGATGGTTCCTGGTGGGTCGATGAGTGTTCCCTGCACGCACCCAACTGGAGGCGACATCTCCATGGCGAAGCACTCCATGACCTTCTCGATGTAGGTGGGCTCAAGCTCTACATCATCGTCAAAGAAGAAGATGATGTCCCCGGTCGCGTGATCAAGGGCAACGTTTCGCTGTGTACAGAGTCCCTTCTCGCTTCTCAGGTAGAGAAGCTCCATTCCAGTCTCTCCGAGCACGTCTTGCATGCCTTGAGCCAGCTCACTTGGGTCTCCAGCATCGACGACGATGAACTGGTCCGGGAGCCGAGTCTGAAACGCCAGCGTCGGCATAAAGGCGGCCATGTCACCAGGCCGATTCAGGGTTGCAATTGCTACGGTGATTGTCATTAGAGTAGGACCAGTCCCATGATGATGGCGAGCAGTGCGGCTCCCGCGTACATCGCCAGGCGACGCTTCTTGGCCATATTTGATGGCTCAAAGCGTCTGCGATTCTTGTCGTGTCTGGCACGGATGCGCATCCGCCAGTCATACTCTTCGGGCGTGAGCCAGTGCTCGCGTCCGGCAGAGTCTATGTACAGTTGGTAGCCTTTCTCGCGCTGAAAATCGGCGCGGATTTTTTCCTTCAGCTCTTCTTCGGCAAGGACCTGACGCTCACGCGCCCTGGCTGCAAGCTTTGCCCGGGAACGCTCGGTTCTTCGCACCTGGGCCTCTTGACGTTCGGTGTGCTCAGCCTCGAGTTCAGCACGAAAATCGGCCTCCACCTGGGCGGCCTCATCATCGTTGAGGATTTTCTTTTCACCAGACATCGCTAGTCCTGTCATTGGGAACTCCCATTACTATAGTCAGAGGGTCGGAAATTGGCCGCTCCCTCTTCAGTCCTGGCATCGATTGACTGCTGCCACAGGTCAATAAGACGCGTGCAGACCACCTCGTTATCGAAGTGAGCCTCAGCGCGCGCACGGCCTGCTGTACCCATGCGGGCCCTCAATTCAGCGTCGCTCAGTAGCTCAATCAGTCGCGCGGCCAGCGCGGTGATATCGCCTGGCTCGACCATGTACCCAGTCTCGCCTTCTATGATCTCCTCAGGCGTGCCTGCGACTGGCGTTCCCACAACTGGAAGCCTGGCTGCCATGGCCTCCAGTACACTCACAGGGAGGTTCTCTGCATAGCTGGGCAGGCAGTAAACATCGGCGGCCTGGAAGGCATCGATCTTGTCTTGGCCGGCAGTCCAGCCCATCACATCGACATGATCGCTGATTCCCAGGTCGTCGACCATCTGCTGGAGCTTCTCAGTCTCGCCGTTTCCAGCAAAGCGAAAGCGAGCTTCAGGGACGCTCGAGAGGATCTTGGGTATCGCCTGAACGAGGTCAAATGCACCCTTGCGCTCCCCGATCTCGCCCATCATTAAGACAGTCGGTGCTTGCCCTGGTTTGCGGGGCACTGGAGGGTCGAAGACCCCGAGCTCAACGGGGTTGTAGAGGATCTCGACTCGGCCGGAGTCACCAGCCCAGACAACGCTCTTGTCGTAGATCTTTTGATGCAGGACGAGCACCGCGGCAGCCCTCGCGAACATGTGGCGAATGGCGGCGGCATTTGCAGCGTGTGCATCATGAAAGGCCTCAAAGACCGCGCCATGAATGTGTACGACTACAGGGACGCCGGTGAGCATGGCCTGCTCAAAGTAAGCGAGCTTTCTGTAGAAGGAGCGACGATCCGCGACGTGGATATGAAAGACGTCGGGGCGATAGCCGCTGGCGAGTCGAGTCACAAAGCGTGACTGGCCCAGGATGTTCTTACCGACCTTCTCGAGAAAGCTGCCTTCACCCATGCTCTCGAAGTACTCGACCTCGACAGCGCCAAAGGCAGCACTACGCAGCCAAGTGCGGTGCACAGCAGTCATGCCGCCAGGGACGTCGAGTCCCGGGCCGATCATGCCGACGCGGAGTAGTTCCCCCACTCGATCCGTCCTGGGAAGAGTTCTTCGTAAATCTGCAGCAGGTTGGGTGCCTGGTGCGGCCAACTTAAGATTGTCTCGACGCGCTCACGTCCGCGACGGCCAAGCTCTTCACGAAGCTCGGGGTTGTCAGCGAGCTCGACGACTTTCGCGGCGAGGTCACGGGGATCGTCGCCGTCAACGTACTGGCAGACATCTCCACCAGTCACCATGGTCTCTTTGAGCGCGAAGGTGATGACCGGCTTGGACAGCGCCATGTACTCCATGGGCTTGTTCATCGTCGATACATTGTTGAGACGGCTGGGCGGATCTGGCTGGACGCAGATGTGGGCTGCAGACAAGATGGGCATGAATTGCTCAGCTGACATGCGGCCGCAGAGCTTCATCTTGTCTTCCAGGTTGTGCTTCGCACGCCACTCAATGAGGTCGTCCATGACATCGCCAGAGCCAACCAAGGCATAGCCAATGTCATCTCTGCCCATCTCGTCCCTTAGAATTCTGGCCATCTCGACAAAGACATCGAGTCCATCCTGGGAGTTCATATTGCCCAGGTAGCCAATCACGATGTCACCCAATGCGACACACTCGGGATCAGGCTCTACCAGGCGAAAGCGGGACACGTCTGGACCATTTCTCACAACACGGACCCGGTCTGGATCCTTACCGCAGCGGTTTATGGCGATCTGACGATAGCTCTCGTTGGTCGAGATGACGTGATCTGCGAGCTGCACACTGGCCTTCTCGGCTGCCTTGACGACGGGGAGCACGCTCATCGCCTTAGAGCCACCGAACTTATCCTCGAATAGCTCGGGATTGAGATCGTAGTGGTCGAAGACGAAGCGCTTGCCCATGGCCTTGTATGGCGCCACGAGTATCCACAGCAGATCAGGAGGATTCACGGCGTGAATTACATCGAATCCATGCTTGGCGTGAATGTATGCCATGAGCCCAGACATGCAGCTGAGCGAGGCACCGTACTCGCCGAGGTGACCGAAGAAGCCTTTGCCGAAGCTCGGGTACCGGTAGCGATAGATTTCGACGCTTCCGTCCATTGTCTCTCGGAGGCTCTCGCCGTCGAAAGCAGGACAGATGACCACCACCTTGCAGCCGGCATCACGGAGAGTACAGACCTCCCTGCGTGCGCGGTGGTCAAAGCGATACGAACCATTTTCAATGAGATAGAGGACGCGGACCATGTGAATACCAGTCAATTGGGGTACGGAACATATCTGGAGTCGGATCAGGTCGCTAACTCCGTGAGCGCTGTTCGCCGGGGTGGCGGAAGACAATATAGAATCCGATACTATGAGAGTGGTCGATTGGCCACGAGAAAATCAGAGGGTCAGACGTGAAATTATCCTGTTTAATCGCCAGCTTTTTCTTACTTGTCTTCGGCGCTGAGGTGCGGGCAGAGGATGATGCCTATGTCCTGGGGAGTGGTGATTCCATCCAGATTCAGGTTTTTGATGAGAATGAATTGAGCGGAAGCTTTACAATTAGCGAAGACGGAACCATCGATTATCCGCTCCTTGGCCGGGTGATTGTGGCTGGAAAGAGCGCCAGTGACTTCGATCAGAGTCTCACGGCCTCGCTGGGCAGTAAGTTTCTCAGAGATCCTCAGATTCAGATCAGCGTGGCCGAGTTTGGCTCTCATCCCGTTCAGGTCTTGGGCTCAGTCAAGAAGCCGGGTCTTGTGCACTTGAGCGGTCGCAACACTGTCTTGGATGTCATCGCCGAGGCTGGTGGAGTCACCGGCTCAGGTGTTGCTGAGGTCCGCGTCAAGTTTGCGGACTCACTGATGGGCTCAGTGGCCCTCTCACTCGAGGAGCTGATGGCTGACCAGTCGAAGAACCTCAAGCTGTCAGCAGGAGACGTCGTACACATCTCTGAGGGCATGGTGGTCTACGTCTCTGGCGAGGTCAACAAGCCGGGATCTGTGCCCTTTACCGAGGGACTGACCGTGACGCAGGCGCTCTCGAAGTCAGGGGGCACCAAGCGAACTGCGAGGACAAGAGATGCCTACATCTTGAGGGGTGACCAGCGCATCAGCGTCAATCTCAAGAAGGTACTGCGGGGCAAGGCTGCTGATGTCATGCTTCGGCCTGACGATCAGATCGTGCTCCAAGAGAGTGTGTTCTAAGGCGGTCCTCTTGAGCTACACGCTCGCGGGTTGACTGACCTCTGCAAGCTTGCCTGGTGCGCGCTGTTGGGCGCGGCGAAGGCTCGCATACTCGGCAATCATGAGGCCAGCGATACACCAGTAGTACCAGCCCGGCGATGTTCGGTGAATGAAGCTGTTGGAGACGATGTTGGCTGTGAAGACCATCACGGTCATCGCTGCAGTGTAGATTGCGAGTGTCTTGGCGAAGCGGTCTGCCTCAGGCATCTTCCACATCTTACGTGCGATGGAGAAGACCTTCCACTGCATGGCGAGGTACACGCCAACACCGATGGGCCCGATCTGGTAGAGCAAGAGCAGCATGTCATTGTGGGGATCAAGCTCGACGATGTTCTTGTGGAACATCTTCACCCAGTCCATCGTCATGACGCGGTGCTCGCCGAGTCCGGGCCCCAGGATGATCTCGTATGTGGGTCGGTCTAGGAACTCTTTCATGGACATCGTCCAGATGCCCCATCGTCCAGAGCCCAGTGCTCGCTTGTCCAGCATGATGTTGTCGCTATCGAAGACCAGCAGCAGATCACTGAATCGATCCTGGATCTCAGGACTGAATGTAATCATGAGTGCAGCGGCGCCCGCTGCACCAGCCAGCACGCGATAGCGACCCTGGAGCAGAGGGATGCACCCCATGAATACGACGAGACCGAGGACCCCGGTGCGGATGTAGCTCTTGTACAGAGCAATGGTGCCGAGCACCATGAGTATCAGCAGTACAATTCTCTTGAGACGCGACTTCACATAGAGGAACCAGAAGGTCCAGATGGTCACAAAGAAGAGGGTCATCAGGGCCATATTGTGCAGATTTTTATATGCGCCAAGTAGCCGCGTATAGCCGTGCAGAGTGAACTGGTTCATCTGGCCGCTACCCATGTGGTACAGGCTCAGGAGCAGCGGGATGATCCCAATGGCGGCCACGATGAACAGGAGGGACTTGCGGAGCTTCCGGCTATCGAAGTGGATCGACACCATAAAGAACAGGATTATCGGAACGGTATAGCGAACGACGTTGTCGATATTGCCCAGCAGGTTCTTCGACCTGAGCGCGCCCATAGCAATCAAGAGCATGTACACAAGTGCGAGCTGAAAGCAGGGGTGACGCTGTGCCCGCTTGAGATCCAGAAAGAGCTGGGTGGCCACCAGGACGAACACGGCTGCAGAGAACAGTTGCAGCATATTCAGTCCTGCAATCGTGCCAGGAATCCACCACAGTAGGTCCAGGATTGCGCGTGCACAGAAGACACTGAACAGTGCAAACATTGGACGGGTGAAGAAATACAGGACCGTCAGGATCAAGGCAACTGTGACGGCCACGTGCATGGGTGGCACCAGGAACATGACGCCTGCGAGGAGGACGAGCAGGATGAAGCTCGCACCCATCTGAACGGCCAGAATATCTGGTCGCTTGGGCAGGGAGAGCAGCAGGCTCTCGACCACACGTTGACGAATAGTGCTGATGGCCCCTCCACGGACTCAGCCGCGCATGTCACGCCGCTGGTCGAGGGGTACGAGTCCGCGAATGGTACACATGGCCTGAGCGACAGCGTCGGCCAGAATCCGGCCGAGTGCCTGCTGGTGCGGATCAAAGATGCTGTTCTCTTGCAGCCACTCAAGGTGCAGGGTGCCGAAGACGATTCGTCCGGAGCTGACCGCGTACTCTGACTCGGCCATGGTCTGAATGTGAACAGAGTTGCCCTTGCCGGGACGATTCCGCTTCCATTCCAGACTGCGGCGCTCCATTCCACCCGCTCCGGTAGTCGCCAGAACATCGAAGCGGAAGGTCTCCAGGTTGAGCGCCTCTCCTGCGGGAACCATCAGGGTCCACAGCGCGTCTTCATCGACGGCTGTGGCGATATTCTCACGGATCTTCTCGACCGCGGCAGCACGCTCTCGTGCTTCTCGCTCGAGCTCACCAAAGAGCTTCGACCGACGACCGGCACGGATGATGTCCGCATAGCCAAGGAAGTGGATCACAGCGGCTGCAATGGCCGCCAGAGCAAGAATGCTCAGGGCCGAAATTCGGTCGGAGCTGTAGATGAACATCAGGGCGAGCATGCCCAGGCTTCCGGCTGCACCGAGCAGGATGATGGCAGTCTGACGCTGGGAGAGGCCCTTCCGCAGGAGCATGTGGTGGACATGGTACTGGTCCGCACTGAACACCGGCTTTCCGATCAGGTAGCGCCTGATGACCGCCATCGAGAGGTCAAAGATGGGCAGCGCGAGGGCGACAAAGGCCGCCACAATACTGAACAGAGTGAAGCTCTTCTGTGAGCCATGGGTCGATGAGAGCGCTAGAATAAAGCCGAGAAAGAGACTTCCGGTGTCGCCCAGAAAGATGGAGGCTGGGTTCCAGTTGAAGCGCAGAAATCCCAGGGTGGCACCGACCATTGAGCACAGCAGGAGGGCGCCGATGACATTGCCCTCGACCAGGCTCATCACGAAGAGAGTGGCGCCTGCCAAGACTGCGACACCACCCGCGAGTCCATCGAGTCCATCGATGAGGTTGATGGCGTTGGTGACTAAGACGATCCAGAACACTGTGACTGGAAAGGCCCAGACGCCGAGCTCGATGGGGCCCGCGAATGGAATGCCGATCACATCGATCTGTACCCCAGCATGAAAGACCACCATGGCTGCGGTGGTCTGTCCGATGAGCTTCGTCAGCGCGCGCGCACCCTTCAAATCATCATGAATACCCAGCGCCAAGATGAGACTTCCGCCACCGATCAGAGAGATCAGGAGGCCGCTCTCTGCGAACAGCGCCTCGCTGATGTCGTTGTCCCAGAGCGTGAGCGCGAGGATGGGCACAAAGAATGCGATGGCGACAGCGATTCCACCCAGCCGCGGAATGGGCTTGTTGTGGATCTTTCGTCCTTCAGGCTGGTCGTAGAGCTTCCAACGGATCGCCAGGTTTCGAATGAGCCAAGTGAGGCCGATGCCGAAGAAGAAGGCGAGAACGAAGGCAATCAGGAAGGTACGCATGCGTCATTCACCCCGTCTGTCTTTCTTCAGGGGGGTCACCATAGGTCGAGTTGTAGTCGTAGTAGTAGTAGTAGCCGTAGCCAGTGCGTCGAATGTCGAGCTTGTTGACGATGGCACCAAGGACGTTGGCCTTGACCTCAGCGAGTCGTGAGCGACACTGCAGGACGTGGTCTCTGTTGGTCTTGTTCGACTCGATGACCATCAGCACACCGTCGACAAAGCGTGAGAGGATGAGTGGGTCAGCAACAGCGCCGATTGGGCTGGAGTCAATGATGATGAAGTCGTAGTCGACGAGAGAGTCGAGCAGGCGAGTCATCCGCTCAGATCCGAGAAGCTCAGCAGGATTCGCAGGCCTTGGTCCAGAGGGCATGATGTCCAGTCCACCCACATGGGTTTTCTGAATACAGGTGGATGGAGATGCGCCATCGACCAGTATTGTGCTCAGCCCGCGCTCGTTGGTCAGCGCGAAGAGTCGGTGCTGGGTGGGACGTCTGAGGTCCGCATCGATCAGGAGGACTCGGCTTCCGGTCATCGCAATGATCGACGAGAGGTTGGACGAGATGAAGCTCTTGCCCTCGCGAGGAACAGCAGACGCGATCAGGAGACGCTTCTTGTCGTCACCGCGGTTGTTATCCGGTGTCCGAAAGAGGACGTTTGTTCTGATGCTTCGGAGCGCCTCCGCCGCAGTCGAGCGTGGCCTCGCATTGACGTAGATGTTGCGATCTCGCTCGCTCTCGAGGCTCAATAGATCTGATGTGGTGAGTACAGGAACCGCTCCGAGGAACGGCACACCGACGACCTCCTCGAGGTCCTCGCGACTCTTGATCGTGGAGTCGACGTACTCCATGAAGAAGGCCAGTGCGAGACCACCCAGCAGACCGATGAGGAAGGCCATGGGTAGGTTGGTGGACAGCTTCGGACGGACCTTGTCCTCAACGGACACGGCGCGATCGATGAACCAGATGTTGTTGGACTGCACCAAGCTCGCGAGATCGACCTCGCTCATTCGTGTGTCGAGGCTGGAGAAGAGGCCTGCATTCTTGTCTGCATTGGCCTGGAGGAACGCCAGCTCGATTCCTTTCTTCTCGAGCTCTTCCAGCGATGACTCTGCCTGTTTGGCTGCGGTCTGCAGAGCATCTTCACGTTGGGAGACGATCTTTATCTCAGTCTCTTTTCCGGCCATGAGCTGCATGACCTGGGCCTTGACCTGGGTGGTGAGGCCATCGAGCTTCGCCTGTGCACCGACCATCTTTGGGTGGTCGGGGAGGTAGCGAACTGCGAGTGCATCACGCTCCTGCTCCGCTGTTCGGAAGGTCTGGAGTAGGCTCTGGAGTACAGGGCTGTCTTCGCTCATGTGCGTCGCAAGACCGGCCCAGCGCTCTGCTCTCGCCAGCTGCTGTGCACGCGCATGAGTGGCCTCGAGTGCGACGCGCTCAGCATGAGTAGCGCCCAGCCGCTCTCTGAGCTCTCCCAGTGTTCCGCGGACACTCTCCATCTCGCCGAGACGGTTCTCGTACTTGAATTCGTGGACTTGTTGATCTGATTCGTACTTGCGTTGTCGGTAGACTTCTTGCTGGTCTCTGAGCCAAGTGAAGGCGGAGTTGGCCGTGTCGAGAGAACGCTGCAGATTCATCTCGATGTAGGTCTCAGACAGCGTGTTGGCGAACAGTGCCGCCTTTGTCGGATCTGGGTACTCGACAATCAACTCAACAAGTCGGCTGTCGAGGTCGGGCTTGATCTGCAGGTGTGAGGTGAAGTACTTGAACGAAGACTCGACCTCATCAAAGTCAGTGATACCGTGCCGCTCTTGCAGGCGTGTCACCGTCTCCTCGATCACGGTTCGGCTCTGCATGATGTGGTACTGCGTGGCGTAGTAAGCTCGCCGCTCATCCGACGCGGAGAGGCTGACGACCTCGCTGAGATTGTCCTGCCCGAGCACGCTCGGCGTGTTGGGAGAGATCTCGAGCGTGGCAGTGGATCCGTAGTACGGAGTGGAGAGCAGGGTGCCGATGGCAACCGTACCCATCAGGATTCCGCAGAACAGTCCTACCGTGAGCTGTCGCTTCTTTAGAATGCGCCAGTAATGGAGGAGCGCCGCTTCACTGTGATTGTCGTTGTCGCCTTGAAACATACAAACCTGCTATCGGTAATGCCTGAGTTGTCGTTGAGGTCCTGACTAAAAGAATGTCGATCTTTTTTTGTGATTGGGTCAGGATTCCGTAAACCTAGGCGACTAAATGCACCGCTGAGAGTACCACGGCATGACGCGAACGACCACAGCAACCAGCCGCACCCCATCCGCACCGGTGGTGTTTGTTCTTCTATCGGTGTTTCCGCTCGCCGTCTTGGCCTTCGGTGGCGTCCATGAACCGGCCCGTATTCTGTTGTCGGTCTTGATGGCCGGAGCCGGGGCCTCAATGGCTTTAAGAAGTCGCTACGCTGACAATGGGCGGATTGCGAAGATCCTCGTCACGGCCGTCACCATCAGTGCGCTTCCGCTTCTTCCAGTTCCCGGGTCAATTCGTTCGGCACTTCATGGTGAGCTTTCTCAGCCTGTGCTCGAGATCATGTCGCTCACAGGTGGCGCGGTCCGACCCCTCGCGCTCGACCCCAGTGGTGCGCTGCTTGGGCTTTGCGAGGCGACTGCGGTGTTGCTCTTTGGTCTTGGTGTTGCCGGCTGGGCAACCCGTGCAGGCCGCGTGAAGTCTATGCTGTGGGCGCTGCTGACCACAGGTGTTGTGGTTGTGATCTTGCTGCTGGCTCACCAGGGTCTTGGGCTGAGCTCGATCTACGGGACGGGCATCGGCTCGGTGAGTCGCGATGGCTTCTTTGGGCCCTTCGTCAACCCCAATCATGGGGGTATTCTCTGCGCAGCGCTCCTGCCCATCGGGCTCGCTTGCTCAGTTGATGGTTCAGTACGGGCTCGCGCACTCGGCATATTGGGGGTTGGATGTCTGGCCTTTGGGGTGTGGGCGTCTGGGAGTCGCGGTGCTGTTCTCGCAGCACTCATGGGTCTCGCTGCCACCTTTGCGGCCCTCGGCGGACGTCGAACACGAGCAGGAATTTTGATGACTTTGGTCATGACGCTGGTCGGTGTTGGCGTTGTGGGGCCTGAGCGTGCTCTACAGGCATTGACTCAGCTTGTGGCACCTTCAGTCAACGACATGGTTGCTGCTGGCTACGTCGATCTGACGACGGGTCGTCTCGATCTCTTTGCGGATGCGCTTCAGATCTTTGCACAGGCTCCGCTGATCGGTGTCGGAGCGGGTGGCTTTGATATTGCTCATGCGATGGTCCGGTCCGGCCCGTCCTTCAGCAGCACGACTCACGCACACAGTGAGCCGCTGCAGCTGCTCGCCGAGCACGGCATTGTTGTCGCAGCGCTGGTGTTTGCTGGAGTCACGCTGATTGCATTCCGGGGTCTCGAGGCTCTGTCAACCTGGGCTGTGCGTCCGGATCGGCAGTGGCAGATCGCCAGCTTCATGGGGTGTCTCACAGCGCTCCTCGTCGCTGCTGTTCTGGACTTCCCGCTCAGGCTGCACAGCCACTCGGTCTTGGCGGTCATTGCACTGGGTGGACTGATCGGTATCGCGCGTCCGCAGCGGGGTGGCCGGTCGCTCAGTCCTGCCGTCAAGTACTCCCTCAAGGGCACCGTTGCGCTGGTCTTTGTTGGGCTTGGTCTCTCGGCTTCGGGCGGTGCTGGACTTTGGAGTGACCCCACACAGTCGCGTGGTGATGGAAAGGCTTGGTGGGATGCTGTGGTCGATGGTGCCCCGCGGACAGATGGGTTGTCTTCAGCCCGCGCTCACTTCGCACGGGCTGCAGTCCGCAGCCTCAATCGGCAGGATCTGCAGTGGTTGGCCCGGACGGAGTACGCGCTGGGCAATGCTGATGCAGCGGCACAGGTCCTCGATATGGGAATTTCTCTGTACCCAACCATGCCATGGCTCTGGCGTGATCGCGCCAGGCTCGCGCAGCGCTCTGGCGACGCAGAGGATGCACGACAGGCTTGGGGCGAGATGCTGGCTCTCGACCTGCCGCCGGGAACGGACCCGCTCGACGTCATTCAAGAGGCGGTTTTTGGCGGCGACTTTGAGACACCGATTATTCAGGCGCGATCCATCCTCCCAGAGCGCGCTGATAGGTATCGTCAGGCCGCGCGCGTCATGGACCAGCTGGGTCTCGTGGAGGAGAGTGACACGCTGTTTCGACATGCGCTCTCGCTGGAGCCGGATGGTGTCTTTCATTTTGCTGAGGCCCTCTCGCGATGGGGTCGACCTGCTGACGCTGTGATGCTCCTGGAGATGAATCGGCCCAACTGTCCCGGTAAGACGCTCTATGCCCAGGGAATGCTCAAGCTCGACCGTCCGGAGGTCGCGGCAGAAGCCTTTGTGGAGGCCTTGAGAAGCTGCGGTGCGAAGTCATGGGTTCTCCGTGTCGGTCTGGCCAAGTCTCGACTGCTGAGTGGAGATAGCCGGGGCGAGGATGTGGTTGGCCGCTTGCTCGAGGAGCGTCCGGATGCCCATGGTCTGCGCCGTGTCTGGCTGTGGGTGTTGTCGCGGAAGGGGCGACCCTCTGAGGCCGTTCGGCACCTCGAGCACCTCAAGTATGCGGGCGTGCTGAGCGCTGTGGAGAATACAGCGCTGGAGCGATCGAGACTCGGGCTGCCGTTCTCTATGCCTCGACCACAATTCGCATCAGCGATGCCTTGATTCGTGCTACCGTCTGGGTCGTTCCGGGGGTTGTGATGCAACGATACACTGTAGGACTCCTCGCACTATCGACGATGATCGCCTGCTCGAGTGGAAGTACTGAGGTCACGTGTGTTGAGGGTCAGGAGATGTCGACCTACAACGAGTTCGCTGCCAAGTATTCCGAGATCTACTGTGATGTCCGGCTGGACTGTGAGCCTGTGTACTTTGAGGAACGCTTCGGTGAAGATGCCGAGGAGTGCCACCGCTTCATCGTTAAGCAGGAGTCCAAGCGGGCCACGGCCAAGCTCTGCGAGGACAACTGTGACTTCAATGTCGAGCAGGCTGAGGCGTGCTTGGAGGCCATGGAGACGCTGACCTGCGATGGCTGGGAGAACGGAAGCCTTGAGGAGATGTGCTCGAGCATGTTGTGGGAATGCGACGCATCATGAGCTTCTTGTTGTTTTTCTTGGTGGCGGGGTGTGCTGAGGCAGACCCTGAGTCCATCGGCGTCGATGTGTACCTGGCTGAGTACCCAGAGCACTACTGTGCGCTGCAGGCCAAGTGCTATCCAGAGCGGTATCGAGATCTGTACAACGATGAGCTTGATGCCTGTATAGAGGCCGCTTCAGGTCCGGTAGAGCGTAAGGTTGAGGATGACAGCTGCAGCTATGACGGTGTCAAGGCTGCGGAGTGCATCGACTACATAGAGACACTCGACTGCGATGCCTGGGAGGCTGACGAGGACGATGTGTGTGCGGTGAGCACGATCTGCTCGAGCTGAGCTCAGCTCTGCTTTGCACTCGTCTTGGGCTCTTCACCTGTCATCAGGCGAGCGATGTTTGCCCGGTGCCGGTGAAAGAGTCCGAGCGACAGAAGGACGCACACCGCGGTCAACTCAGGACGTATCCACAGGGTAAATAGTGGCAGGAGTGCCGCGCCGACCAGCGCTGCGAGGCTCGAGCGCCGACCGATGAGAAAGGTCAGCATCCATGCCCCTGCAGTCAGCAGTGCGATGAAGGGCGCGAGCGCCAGGAGTGCGCCGGCAGCGGTGGCGACCCCCTTGCCACCCTTGAACTCAAGGTAGGCCGGCCAGCAGTGGCCAGCGAAGGCCGCTAAGGCGACGACGCCAGGGTACCAGGCAGGCTCTGCGACCAGGTGGGCAAGCAGTACAGGTATGCATCCCTTCGCGAGATCACCAAAGAGGGTGGCGAGTCCAAACCGCGGTCCGAGGACGCGATGAACATTGGTTGCTCCCGTATTTCCACTGCCGGCCGCGGTGATGTCTACATCAGCGTACAGCGTGGCAAGAATCGGACCTGTGGGCACAGCAGCGACTAAGTATGTGAACAGGACAAAGAGGCCAGCTTCGATCATGTGGTGCCTCCCAGGAGGACCAACTCTGCAGAGATCTTCTTGATTGAGAGCCCAGTCTGTGGCTCGCAGAGGTGACTCATGTGTTCGACTGTTCGCTGCAGACCGAGCCAGTCTCCAGTCTTGATCTGAATGTGGGCCGCATCCCGATAGCCGCGAAGTGCTGTCTTCAGCTCTCCTTGTAAGACTGCCGCATCAGTCTCGAGGCGCTTGCATCGTGCCCCAGCGGCTGTAGCGCCGGCTTGGGCGTAGAGCTTTTGTGCGTCTTGAGCAGCCTGTGTAGCAGAGACCAGATCCCCCGAGTGGAAGGCCTGATCGGCCTCTCGTCTCTTGATGTTGGCCAGTATGAGCGGCTCGGTGGGCTGCATTCTCTGGAGTCTGCCAAAGAGTGCTGACGCGGTACCCCAGGCACGGGTAGCGATGGCGAGGCCGGCCTGTCCGACCAGGCGGTTTGCCTGTTCAATGTCTGTGGTCGTGCTCATATCGGCCTGATCGTACAGGGCTTCCGCGCTCAGTGTCTCCCCAGAGCAGACTGCGATATCCGCCGCGCCCCTGACAGTGGCAGACATTCCCTCGTGGTTACCCTGACGCCTATACAGTCCACGAGCAGTGCGGTAGTGCTCAGCGGCCTGACGCATCAGGCCTCTTGCTGTAATGGCGTCGGCCCACTGGCGGTGCATTGTGGCGAGGAGGTTTAGGTCGCGCTGACTGTGCACGACGGTAATGGCTTCTTCAAAGCGTGCTGAGGCCAGCGCGCGCTCCCCGATGCCCAGCTGTACAATGGCCTCGGTCCAGATGAGGATTGCGCGATGTACGGGGTCGGCGAGCGTCGTTCGGCTGAGGGCCTGATCGATTCTTGCGAGAGCATCGATGGGTTGACCCACCATGAGTCGGACTCTGGCTGCGGCTGCGGCAGCCAAGCATGCGATGTTTGGATCCGTCGCCGACTCTGCGATCAGACGCAGTCCAAAAAGGGCCATCGGATCCGGTCGGCCGGATATCTCTCCGATGGCGTACACCAAGAGATCTCGGTGTGTGTGTATGGCTGCATCAGCGACAGAGCCCACGGATCTCCTGGGTTGAGACCGGAGCTGGAATGCCAGATCAGGCCTCAGGCAGGGTCGTGCCGTATCGATCTGGAGCTGGTCTGCGCTGAGGTTCACGGCAATTCGCGGAGACCCTGGTAGCCAAGCTGCCGCATCGATGTCTACAGCCAGATCTGTGGGTAAGGCCGGCCATGGCTCGGGGGTGCTGACGTGGTTGGGCAGGGGGGCTGGATCTCGAAGTGCTGCCCACCAGATCTGGTGTGGTGCGAGGAGGGAGACATTGCTGTGCAGCGCGATCACCAATCCAGCGGGCACGTGCCGTGCATCGAGAACAATCTGCGCGCTGTCCGTTCGGGAGAGTTTGTCAGCCACCGCTGCAGCGCTACCGGGAGTCTCACACTTGAGCGCATGCCCAAGGATTAAGACCGCATCTGAGACTGTTGCTGCCGCCGCCAGATCCACGAAGATGACGGTTGGGGCTGCCCTTAGCGCGTATCTGAGCCAGCCCAGGCTTCGATAGCCAGACACCAAGAACATGCTGCCTGGCTCTCTCTCCTTGATGGATGAGAGCGGGCTCTCAGCATCGCTCGGCGGGCCAAAAGACTCTGGATTTTGCGGGTGGCTGGTCACGTGAACATCTTCTCTGGGGTTGGCCTCACCTGCAAGTGTGGGGCAGCCAGTTGAGTGGGTGCCACCCAACCGTTATGTCTGCACCCCTGACACGGGTTCCTTGGGAGGGCGTCATGGGTGATATTTCTACAGTAGGTGTTGTGGGCTCTGGGCAAATGGGCAACGGCATCGCCCACGTGGCTGCCACCACAGGCTTCGATGTTCGGCTGACGGACATCAGCCAGGCGGCTCTCGACAAGGCCAAGGCCACCATTGAGAAGAATCTCGGCCGTATGGTCAAGAAAGAGAAGATCTCCGAGACAGATGCTGCAGCAGCACTGGGGCGCATCGTGTTCTCAACCGACACTGCAGCCGTCGGTGACGCGCAGCTCATTGTTGAGGCTGCTACCGAGAACGTGGAGCTCAAGTACAAGATCTTTGACGGGCTTCAGGCTGTTGCGAGTCCGGGTACCATCCTGGCGAGCAACACCAGCTCTATCTCCATCACCTCAATTGCAGCCCGAGTAGACCACCCAGAGCTGGTCATGGGGATGCACTTCATGAATCCAGTTCCTGTGATGAAGCTCGTAGAGCTGATTCGCGGACTGCAGACCTCGGATGCGACATTCACCGCTGTCGAGGCTGCGGCTCAGCGCATGGGTAAGACCACAATCGTCGCCCGTGATGTACCTGGCTTCTTGGTCAACAGAATCTTGATGCCCTACCTCAACGAGGCCTGCCAGGCGCTGTATGAGGGCATCGGTACCGTCGAAGACATCGACACAGGCATGACCCTCGGCACGAACGTACCGATGGGGCCCTTCACGCTCGCCGACTTCATCGGCTTGGACACATGCCTCGCCATCTGTGAGGTGCTCTACCAAGGCCTCGGAGACGACAAATATGCGCCCAGTCCGCTGCTTCGCAAGTACGTCGAAGCGGGCTGGCTCGGCCGCAAGACTGGGCGTGGCTTCTACGTCTACAATCAGGGATAAGTTTCATGGAAACCATTGAATTTGAACACGCCGATGGCATCGGGATCATCACACTGAGTCGGCCAAAGGCGCTCAATGCGCTCAACTCCACCCTGCTCAATGAGCTCGCTCATGTGCTCTCTGAGTTGATGAACTCGGGTCTGCGTGCGCTGATCCTGACAGGTGCCGGTGACCGTGCCTTTGCGGCCGGAGCTGACATCAGCGAGATGGCATCATTCTCAGCCGAAGAGGCAGAGGCATTCTCCGCTGGAGGGCAGGCTGTTCTTGAGCTCCTGGAGACATTCCCAGCCCCGACGATCGCTGCAGTGAAGGGCTTTGCTCTCGGTGGTGGCTGTGAGGTCGCCATGGCTTGTGACCTGGTCCTTGCTGCGCCGACCGCGGTCTTTGGGCAGCCCGAGGTCAAGCTCGGTGTGATTCCTGGCTTTGGAGGAACCCAGCGCCTTGCGCGCCGGGTGGGCCGTCAGCGAGCACTTGAGCTCATGTTTACTGGGCGCAACGTGGATGCGACTGAGGCGGTTGCTCTTGGGATCGCACTCGAGGTGGTTGAAGAGGGTGATGTCCTGGATGCAGCGAAGACGCTCGCTGGACGCATCAGCCGCAACGGACCTGCTGCGATTCGCTGGGTGAAGAGTGTGGTCCATGAGACCGAGGGACGTGATGCTGCGGCAGGCATGTCGGCAGAGCGTGCACACTTTGCGCTCTGTTTTTCTACGAACGATCAGACTGAAGGTATGGCAGCCTTTGTCGAGAAGCGGAAGCCAACTTTCACTGGCACATGAGTACCAACCCTGGGGAGGGGACAGATGTTTGAACTTTCAGAAGAACACGCGCAGATCAGGGACATGGCCCGCGACTTCGCTCGCGGCGAGGTGATGCCGGGTGCGGCAGAGCGCGACAAGACCCATCAGTTTCCAGCAGAGCTCGTGGCTCAGCTGGGTGAGCTCGGCTTCATGGGCATGTTTGTCGACCCCGAATACGGCGGGTCTGGCATGGATGTGCTCTCCTATGTCCTTGCCTTAGAGGAGATCTGCTACGCCGATGCGGGTGTGGGCGTCATCATGAGCGTCAACAACTCGCTGGTCTGCTGGCCTCTGATGACGTTTGCGACTCATGAGCAGAAGCTCAAGTATCTCGCACCGCTGGCTCAAGGCGAGAAGCTCGGCTGCTATGCGCTCACCGAGCCAGGAGCGGGCTCAGATGCCGGGGCTCAGAAGACGCGTGCGGTCAAGGATGGGGATCACTATGTGCTGGACGGCACCAAGATGTGGATCACCAACGGTCCTCAGGCCGACACGATCATTACCTATGCCAATCTTGATGTGGACCAGCGTCACCGGGGTGTGTGTGCGTTTATCCTCGAGAACACCTTCGAGGGCTTTGCTGTCGGGAAGGTCGAAGAGAAGCTCGGTATTGCATGTTCGGGTACCTCAGAGCTGGTCTACAGCGGACTGCGGGTTCCAGCTGAGAACATGATGCTGCGGGAGCGCGAGGGCTTCAAGGTGGCGATGGCCACTCTGGACGGTGGGCGAATCGGTATCGCCGCACAGGCTCTCGGTATCGCTCAGCGCGCCTTTGACTTGGCGGTTGATTACGCCAAGGAGCGCGAAGCCTTCGGTAAGCCCATCGCGAGCAAGCAGGCCATCCAGTGGATGATTGCAGACATGGCCTGCCGGATCGAGTCCGCGCGACTGATGACCTACAAGGCCGCAGTGCTGAAGGGTGAGGGCCAGCGTGCCAGTCGGGCGTGCTCGATGGCCAAGCTCCTCGCCTCTGAGACCGCGAATTTCTGTGCCGATAAGGCGCTGCAGATTCACGGAGGCTATGGTTACAGCAAGGAGTATGAGGTCGAGCGCCTGTACAGGGATGCTCGAATCACCACCTTGTACGAAGGTACTTCAGAGATCCAGCGCCTGGTGATCGCGCGCAGCTACCTGGGTTGAATATGTCTCAAGCCCCCATTCGCGTCCTTGTTGCTAAGCCTGGCCTCGACGGTCATGACCGCGGTGCCAAGGTTGTCGCACGTGGTCTCAGGGATGCTGGAATGGAGGTCATCTACACTGGCCTTCACCGCAACCCGACACAGATCGCAGAGGCAGCGCTGCAGGAGGATGCCCAGGTCGTCGGCTTGAGCGTGCTCTCTGGTGCGCACAGCACACTGGTTCCGAAGATTGTGGCAGCGCTCGCAGAGCGTCGAATGGATGACGTCTTGGTCGTTGTGGGCGGAATTATTCCTGACGGTGACATCGCTGGGCTGGAGTCCGGTGGTGTCGCGAAGGTCTTCGGGCCGGGCTCACGGGTAGAGGATATCGTGGGCTACATCGAAGCGAACGCGCCGCAGAGGTAGGGCTGAGATGGGTTTCTCGGATCTGCCGCCTGATCCCCCTACGGATCTCCAGGGGCCACCGCTTCCGGCGCTGGTCAGTGGAACAAGTCGGGAGTTTTTAGGTCGCAAGCCGCTGCCGAGAGCCATTCGGGATCGAGCGATGGTCTTTCTGCTCGGCCCTTTGGGTGTGGGCAAGACGACTGTGGCCAGGTTCTTGGCCGGAGAGCACGGACACTACTTGTCTGAAGCCGATGTCTTGAAGTGTCTCAAGGACCACGCCAGAGTTCGCTCTTGGAAGTCGGAATTGGTCACAGCACGCGCGCTTGTTCTGGAGTGTCCTTGCTTTATGAATCGCCGTCCAGCCGCGATGAGTGCGATTCAAGAGTTGCTCCGCTCTCGTGCTGGCGGTGGCCGAAGCACCTGGGTGGTGGAGGCAGAGAGTGGAACCGCCATGGAGCGCGTCATGAGTGTCGTTCACCCAGGCTATCGGGCAACGGTTGTGCTCCGCTTCCCGGTGGGCCGCGGTCGACTTCGCTATGCAAAGACGGTCTGTGATGATCTCGGAATCGCTGCATCGCTAGCGGCCTCAACAATGGACCTCTCGCCGTGGACATACGCTGCAGTGCGCGGTGCGCTGAGTGAGCATGTAGGACCAGAGGCTGGCTAGTCGAGGGGTGAGACCTCAGCGACTGAAGTATCTCGGTGAATGAATGTGGTGGGCTGTAGGCTAAGGTGATGAGGTGACCAAGCTCCCGCCCGTTCCCCACCCGGTGAATCTCAATCTCGAGAGCACCTTGGGCTGCAACCTCGAGTGTGTGATGTGTGGTTCGCATCTGTCTGGTGTGACCAAGATGCGCCGCTCGATGGACCAGGATCTCCTCGACAAGATCGAGGCTGAGGTCGCACCAGGAATTGAGGAGCTCTCGCTGACGGTGGCGGGTGAGCCCTTCTTGACTCCCCGGCTGCCGCAATTTGTTGCCGTGGCTGAGCGCACGGGGGCGGAGCTCTCGCTGAATACAAACGGAACACTCCTCAAGGACACCAACCTCTTGAGGCGGGTGATGCGGTCGTCGTCGGTGCTTCGGATCAGCGTGGACGGTGCATCTGCTGAGATCTACGAGGCGATTCGTGTTCAGAGTAGCTTTGAGTTGGTCATGGACAACATTCGCTTGGCCGTCAGCATTCGAGACTCGCTGCCCCGAGAGGAGCGCCCTCGGCTGGTCATGTGCATGGTGTTGATGCGAGACAATGTGCACGAACTCACTGAGATGGTGGAGCTTTCCGAAGAGCTCGGCATGGACAGACTCGATGTGGCGCACCTCACGGTCTTGGTGCCGGAGATGGATGACCAGAGCACGAGGCATGCGCCTGATGTGACCGATCTGGCCATACGGAACGCACAGCGACGCGCAGATGAGCTGGGCTTTCGGGTGAACCTTCCGCCCCTGATGAATGGTGATCGGGTCGGGCCGTCGGCATCGGCGCGAGTGAAGCTCGGACTGGTGGAGGCCAGACAGCTCACCAAGCGGCGTGTTCGTCGCCTGGGGCGTACCCTCGATCGAAAGCGTGTCATGTCCAGCTGGTCTCGTGATGCGGGGGGTACTGTGCCGTGTCGCTTTTTGCAGGACGGTGTGTTCATCACCATTCAGGGAGAGGTGGCCCCGTGCCCGATGCCAGGTAGGCCCATCGCTGGGAATCTCCATGAAGAGGACTTCGATGCGATCTGGAACGGACCAGTCTTGACCAAGATGCGCCAGGGCTTCATTGATGGCTGCCCGTCGGAGTGCTGTGCGCACTGCTCGCAGAATCCCGAGGGGTACACGCCCTCAGATCCAGACACGGTGCGCCCACCAAACTACGACATCGCTGGCCTCTCTGACCGTCAATAGAGCCCCGCTACTCGATGTAGCCAAGCTCCTTGAGTGCGGAGATCTCTGCTGTTGTAGGACGTGTGTCGATCTCCGATACAGAGTCCAGCTTGAGGTAAGGGCCAGCCCATGCCGTGAGTTGTGTGCCGCAGACTGCCTGAGGAGCGCCTGGCTTCAGGCTTGTCTCCTCACCGCCACAGGAGACTGAGAGCAGTCCACTGGCTGTGCTCGCCGAGACGAAGACAGTTCCTGATGCCTTGGTGCCCGGGACCACCGTGATGGTCCGCTTGTCCTGAGACTGAGTCACGGTGGCGACCTCACTGCGTGTTCGTGCAGGCACCTCGCCCCAGGCCAGGTTGGCACGTCGTCGCACGAGTGCCTCAGGATCGATGACCTCTGAGTGTCCAGAGGGACTGTCCAGATGAATGGTGAGCGTGCTGGTGAGCTCTCCAAAGCGAACCCTCCAGCCGTCCAAGAGCGGGACACCGATGGCCTCGGTGAGCGCACCCTCGAGTTCACTGCTCCGTCCTGTCTTCACAGCGCCCGACTCAGTCCAACTGACCTCGCCTGTCGCGGTTGTCAGGATGTACTTGCTGCTGCCCTGAATCACACCCCACTGCTCACGGCTGTACATCATGTGTCCGATCTGAAGCGGGCGCTCAGAGAGCCGCTTCTTCAGATTATCCGCTGCCTCAGCTTCTCGAATGAGCGGGCTCAGGTCGACGCCATCAAAGGTGGGCCAGGTCCCGCGGTCAACATCCAGTAGACCGAGAAGGGTCGGGACAATGTCGACCAAGGACACCGGTGTGCTCAGTCGCTCAGGACCCGAGGCTCGTCCACCCGGCGGGCGAATCCAGAGGACTGCGCGGAGGAGTTCGTCGTTCAGGGTGTGGTTGTGCTCAAATCCACTGTGGTCCCAGAACTCTTCGCCATGGTCTGAGTGAAAGACCATCCACGTCTCACCTGGCAGGTCATCGACGGCCTCCACGAGCCGCGAGATCTCTCGGTCCATGAAGGCCACTTCGCCCATGTATCGGCCCTGGATCCAGCGCTTCTGAGCTGCACTGAGCAGCCCCAGTCGCTGCTGCTCGATGATCCGCTTGCGGTTGTAGTTATCGGGTAGACCCTCGCGATCTAAGGGGCTCGTGAATTGATCTAAGAAAGGCTCAGGTGCCGTGTAGAAGATGTGTGGATCCATGAAGTGGACGAACAACAAGCTGTTCTCCTCAGCATGCCCAGCCAGCCAGCCGAGGGCGGAGTCAACTTGAACGTTGGCATCCGCCATATTGTCGAGCGTCCAGGTCTCAAAGCCTTCTGCGAAGCCAAGCTCCTGAGAGAGCTGGACGTTGGCCACAAAGCCCGCAGTGCTGAAGCCTTGCTGGCTGAGCAGGGTGCCGAGAGTGGGTGCGCCTGCACCCTCGCGGGGCCAGCGTCCTGTGCCGGCACTCCTGAAGCTGGGGCGGGTCCTCGGTGCGGGTGCCCATGCTTGCTCAAACACAAATGACGACGCCGCAATCTCATCGAGACCGGGGGTGACACCACCAGAGTGGCCGTGTGTGCCGGTGTGATCGCGACGCAGAGTGTCCATCCCCACGATCAGGACTCGTGTGGGCGTGGAGCGCTGATCCTCAGGTGTGTCGGGTGTCGCACATGCCGCCGCGAGGGCGGCGAGGCTCAGGAACCACCGGGTCCGCATACGCCCTCGCATGTGTGGTGGACGACGCCAGTCTCGAAGAACATGTGCATCTGTTCTTGGCCTGCAATGTCACGACGCGGGCTCTCGTGGGGATCATTCTCGTCGTCTGGCGGTATGTTCTCGACGGGCTCTTCTAGGCCGTAGTCAAACTCGACCAGTGCTGAGCCTTCGTGACCGCTCGCCACGGTCTCGAGGCCCCAGATCTCACGATACGGACTCTCGATCTGGACGGCCCCGTAGCCACGGGCCATCACATGAGCACCGAGTGTGGTCACCTGAGCATCCGCGACGGCGACCTGCAGCAGTACGTCCTTGGCCGGTGTGTCGGGCAGTGGCTCGGCATTGACGGCATGAATGTATCCAGCCGCCTCGCCTGCATCCCAGATGGTCTGGTTCATCGCCAGGATGAACTGCACATCGAGTGGGTCTGGAAACATGGTCTTGAAGATCAGAAAGAAGGGGTCGAAGTCTGCTGAGCGGTTCAGCAGCAGGTGGTACGGCGTCCCGCCGACCCCGAGGGTTGCACGCTCGATGTCTGGACTCAGGCCGATGTAGCCACCGCCCATGATCGCACCCTGAGAATTGCCGTAGTAGTACGCCCGGCCAGGATCGATAAGCGGCACCGATGTGGCCTCATCTGCGGGGTCAGGAGCCCGCAGGTTGGGATCGTCCACCATGGCACCCTTCATCATCTTCATCGCAGCCAAGAACTCGATGAAGCCCTGCTGAGAGCGCTCTGGAATCATGGCAAATTTGGCGAGGTCCGTCACCAGCATCAGCGAGATGGGGCCCGCATCCTCGTCCTTCATTCCGGTCCAGTCCACAGCAAAGATGATGTAGCCATAGGTGTCTGCGAAGGCGCTCAGGTAGCTGTTCTCGACCTCACCCTGATCGCCCAGCAGGCCGTGGCCGTACTGAAGCAGGGGCAGGGGGCGTGGGTCCTCTACGGCGGTATTGGGGACGATGATGGTGAAGGGCACACTGGTCTCACCCAGAGCGAAGGGCATGCCGTCCTCGTCGCGGTTGAGCAGTGCTCCAGGTCCGTCGACGTCGGTGTATAGAGGCACCATCATGTGGCCATGGATTCGGCGTGCTGTGGTCTCGTTGGCGTTCTCGATGACAGAGTCAATGACGTACTCTGGTCCGGAGTCACCGATGCGATCGTACAGGTCCTCTCGCATCCACATGGACTTGCCGGTGATGTTCTCCTTGCTCGCGACCACGAAGTCCCAGGCAAGCTGCATGTCTGCACGGTCAAAGCCTTCGGCGGCCAGTGCTGGGAAGAGGGTCTCGTTGTAGTGGTCCCGACGGGCCTCGATGCGGGGGTCGGCTGTGGCCGTGTCGTCTCTGAGCACCGCGAACCCTTCACTGGCCTCGATGGTCTCGCCTGTACCGTCCACCACGCCGCGTATGCCCACCAGATAGCGTCCGCCATGAGCGAGCGGTGTCACCGGGTGCAGCATCAAGATTCGTGAGCTGTCCCACTCAGCGCTCGCATCCACTTCAGCAAAGTGCGCGACGCGCTCTCCAGTCTGCAGGTCGATGATGACGGTTTTTGCGTCAGCTGCAGTGAATGCCTCGAGATCAGTGTGGCTGATCAGACCATCCGCGACAGCCCCATCCATGTGGGTGATGGCTGGGGTGAGGGGAGAGAAGCCATCCTTCTCGTTCAAGAAGCGTGGACTGGTGTGGTCACCATCGACATTTGCTGGAATAGTGGTCTCGCCCATGCTCACCTGCCAGCCGGTCACTGAAGCCTCAGACTCGGTCATGAAGTAGGTCGATGGAAACGGCAATCCACAGACCGTCGGGGCGATGGGGTCGCAGTCCCAGTTCGGCGCGACCATGGCGCTGCCGGTGTCTTCAGGGTTGGATTTGTCCGACGAGTCACCGCCGCATGCCAGGATAAAGAGAGTAAGAATTCGCATGGAGGCTCTCTATCGGGATTCGGCAGAGACCGCTCGCGGCTGGCCGTGCTCGACTCAGGTGAAGGAGACCCGGGGCTGCCCAGCAGCGCCTCGCTCTATCTGAACCTCCTTGCTGCTCAGACACCGCAGCCTCACGGGTGCCGCGAGGTCACGGTCAGGCTGCTCGGTCAGCACGATGACAGTGCTCTCTCCAGTCTGTGCTGCGCGCATCAGGCGTATTGCATCTCGCCTGAGCGGCGGTGGATCGAGCAGAATGGTCATGGGCAGCGCTCCGCTCGCCGCGAGCTGTGTGGCTGCCCAGCCAGACAGAGGACTGCCGCACCGAACGAGCATCAGTCGCTGGAGATCTATGTTCGGGAGTCCTGGCGGGTACAGCCAACCCAAGGGGTCAACGATGGCGATGGTTCGGCCAGCCTCTGTGTGCTGTCTGAGTGCGGGAAGGATGAGGCTGAAGCGACCGCTCCCGACAGGTCCGTGAATGAGGGCGACACCTGGGCTCGGCCACCCCGCGATGTGCTCATCTATGGACGGAATTCCAGTAGGAGATGGCGGCGCCTGTGTCCGCATGGGAGCAACCTGAGAGAGTTGAGCCCTGAGGTCGGCAATAATGGCAGCACGTGAGTCCATATACTGAACATATATTCAGTGCCCATAAAAGGCAAGATCCACAAAAAAACGCCGGCGTGAGCCAGCGTTCTTTAGGCTAAGCGGCGGCTTAGAGCGGAGTAGAGTGATCATCCATGACGGTTCCACTCTTGATGCCCTTTACCTTCGCGTAGAGTTGCTCACCGAAGACGGTGACCCAGACAGCGCTCACTGTCTTACCGACGACCGGCAGCAGCACGATGAAGGCGCTTCCGACGGCGCAGAGTCCACAGATCACAAGAAAGTTCAGCAGCAGGTCCATGTTTTCTCCAGGCTTTGGTGCCCTTTTGTACCCTGTGCGGACCAAGACAGCCAGCGCTGGGCAATTGACGGAAGCACATCCTTCCTTCATGGTGGGGCTTGGAGGGTGTGCTTTGCCGCATATGAATGTTCGAGACCTGGGACGGCTGCGAGAGATCGCGACAGTCTTGGTGCGTCACGGCTTTGGGCACCTTGTTCAGGGCACACCGATCGAGGTTCGTGGGGAGGCAGCAGCGAGTCGCTTGAGCACAGCCGCTCGGGTCAGAAAGGTACTCGTTGAGCTCGGTCCGACCTTTGTGAAGCTCGGCCAGGTCCTCTCGGTGCGGCCAGACATCATTCCTGGCCCCTTCATTAAGGAATTCGAGAGCCTCCAGGACAATGTCGACCCGGTCCCGTTTGAGGTGGTCAAGACTCACCTCGAGAGTGAGTGGGGCGTGCCCTTAGAGGAGCGGCTGCAGTCCATCGATCAGGAGTGCTTGGCGAGCGCCTCGATTGCTCAGGTACACAAGGCAGTCCTGAGAGACGGGACAACTGTCGCCATCAAGGTGCAGCGGCCAGACATCGAGGCACGGATTCGCTCTGATCTCCATATTTTATACACGCTTGCACACTTGATCAGCGGTCAGCTGGACCTCCCTGGCTTCTACACACCCGTCGGTGTGGTTCAAGAATTCGAGGCGGCCCTCAAGCTGGAGCTCGACTTCTTGCAAGAGGCTCGGGCCATCGAGCGCTTCAGGGGCCTGTTTAAGGACCACAGCGATGTGATGGCCCCGGAGGTGTTTCGAGCCTACACCACAGGTCGTGTCTTGGTCTTGGAGTTGCTCAAGGGCCGTCCGCTGTCGACGCTAGATCCACAGGATCGAGAGTCCGTGGACCCCATGATGGACATGCTGATCGATGCCACGTATCTACAGGTCTTCGAGTACGGCTTCTTCCACGGAGATCCGCACCCGGGCAACCTCATGCTGCTCGATGATGGACGGCTCGCTTACCTGGACTTTGGTGTCACAGGTACCCTCACAGGAGAGATGCAGGACACACTGATGAGCCTCTTTATGGCGCTCGTCTACCGGGACTCTGAGAGCGTAGCGCTCACCCTGTACCGTGCCGGTGCCACTGATGATCGGGTCGATCTCAAGGGCTTCTCACGAGAGGTCGAGCGCCTGATCACCAAGTACCACGGGGCCTCCCTGTCTGAGCTCACGGATCGCGGCACCTTGATGGACTTCGTCGAGGTCGCCTCAAAGTATCGGATTCGTCTGGTCACAGAGTTTGCGGTGCTCGCACGTGCCATGTCCTTGCTCGACGGTGTGGCTCGCCGCTTTATGCCTGATGTCGACATCGTGGCCAAGGTGACACCCTACGCTCAGCGACTTGTGGGACAGCGGCTCGGTCCAGAGCGACTGGGTCGAGATGCACTGAGATTGATGCAGCAGATGCAGACGGCTGTTCGAGATGTTCCGCTGCAGCTCAACCAGCTGATGATGGACCTCCAGACGGGCAGCATTGATATCGGGACGGTCGATCGTGACGCTGCTGCCCTCCGCGATGAGATTCGCTGGGTCGGCATTCGGCTCTCGATGGCGATGATCGCCGGAGCACTCGGTGTCGGCGGTGCAATGCTGCTTCAGCCCTTCCCGACCATCTCGCTGCGGAGCGTTGGGACAACATTTCTTGTGATCTCGGTGGTGGTTTCCGTCAGCCTTGTGATGCACATCCTGTTCGCTGCACGGATACATCCTCGCGAGTGGTTGCGTCGCTGGTTTGCGGTCATCCGCTTCTTCCTGCCAGGGAAAGACCGCTAGGCGATCGCGTGCCCAATTGGTCGCGATGTTGTGCGTTATCGGCTGCTGTGGTAGTTTTTTTGGCGATTTGCAGCAGATGCTTGTACCAAAAGAATGGGTGATGAAGTGGCCGAAGACAATGGCTTGAAGACGTTGGCGCGTGGTGATGTGATCAATGGACGATACGAGATCGTGCGTCCGCTCGGTGACGGCATGCTCGGCGCTACCTTTCTGGCCAAGCACATGGCCAGTGATAAGCACGTCGCGATTAAATTCCTGCATGCACGACTGGTCCGCAATCCCAAGGATCGCGAGCGCCTCGAGGCTGCCTTCAATGAGGCCAAGGCCGTCAAGCATGAGGGCATCATTCGCTACGGTGAGCTCGGAAACTACGAGTCGACGGTCTTCTTCACTCAAGAGTACTTCAAGGGTCAGTCTCTTCGACAGCTGATGGCCGAGTATCTGGCAGAAGGTAAGCCCTTCTCTCTCCAAGAGGCCTGCCAGCTCACCATCAAGATACTCGAGGCGATTCAGTGTCTCCATGATGCCGAGCTCGTTCATCGCAACATCAAGCCCGAGAACATTCTTGTTCACTCGAAGCCTGTGGGCCCTGCGGGACAGGTTGTCCGCAGCATCAAGATCACAGATGTCGGTCTCGCCGATATCGTGAACCCAAGCATCTTTGCCGAGGGCTACATCAGCCGAGAAGAGGCTCGCTATCTGGCACCAGAGCTCGCAGGCTTTGCTGTCGACGGCTCATCAAGCTCCGACCTCTACTCTGCTGGCGTCATTCTCTATGAGCTCCTCGTCGGCCAGCCGCCGCGTGGAACCTATCTCGCGCCGACCACGCTCCGTGAAGATCTCCCAGAGCATGTCGATGATGTGGTCGAGGTTGCCATGGCTGCCGAGCCTGGTGATCGCTATCCGACACCCCAGGACATGATCAATGATCTGCAGCAGTCTTTCCAGGGCCTGATTGTCTCTGCCAAGCCGCGGACGTCTTTCAAGAACATCCTGATTGGCCTGGGCACAGCACTCGCCGTTGTCGGGGTTGCTGGCCTGTACGCATCGACCATCACACCAGAAGAGCAGAAAAAGTCTGCCACTGAGCTGAATGTCGAGGCCGATGATCTCATACGCGCTCGGGTTTCAACGCAGACAAAGATACCGACTGAGGCTGAGCTCAAGGCAAAGCTCGCCGATCACAAGGACATGCTGTACATCCCACAGGGTCCATTCGTGAGCGGTCGACTCAAGCAAGAGCCGATGGCTGATGGTCAGCGCAAGCCGGTTGCCAGCCAGGCTGAGCCGCTCCATGCAGTGATCAAGGTTCCAGCTTTCTTCATCGATCGCTTTGAATTCCCGAACCGGGTGAAGAACAAGGATGGCTCACCGGTCATGCCAGTAGCGCGGGCCACATGGTCAGATGCTGTGGGTGCCTGTGAGTCTGTTGGCAAGCGCATGTGTACAGCAGAGGAGTGGGAGAAGGCCTGCAAGGGTCCAGAGAACACCATCTACAGCTACGGCGATGTCTACGAGGAAGAGATGTGTGGCGATGGTGTGGACGAGATCCATCACCTCGGCCAGAACGAGGCCTGCATCTCTGGCTACGGCGTCGCTGACATGAGCGGAAACCTCCGAGAGTGGACCACAAGTCAGCCAGGGACCAAGGCTGATCGTCGGGTAGTGAAGGGCGGCCTTCGCTCCAACAGCCTCCGTGGCTCACGCTGTGCCTATGGGAACGATGAGCGGCAGAATTACAGCGACTCTACGCTGGGCTTCCGCTGCTGTCTGACTGCACCAGGGGCTGACACGCCAGCGGAAGAGGCAGCGCCCGCTGAGTAGCAACAGCGATGGCTGTTAGCGCTGTCGCTCTACCCACAGCTCGCTCGCCTCATCCAGCCGGTCGCGGATGATCTTGTACACACGCTGGTCGCTGGTCAGCGCAGTGTGACCCACGCCGCGAACCTCGTGGTTTGTCATGCTGGTCTCGCCGGGGCGCGGTCGGAGGACCGAACACCACCACGGGCACACCACATCGTGGCGAGAGTAGATGCTCGAGAGCGGAACCCCGGGCGGGAAGCTATCTTTCCTGAGCATTCGCATGAGCGATGATCCTGGCAGCATCTGGATGGGGCTCTTCGAGATCAGTCCGCCGGCCATGAGTCCCACACCGATGGCTGCCGTTGGGGTGCCGTGGTGGGGGCTACCCAGGGTGACCACGCTCTTCACTCGCTTGTCGCCGCCGTGATGCTGTACGTAGTGACGGGCGACAATGCCGCCCTTGGAGTGACCGACGATGTGGAATCGCTCGAGTCCCGTGCGGGCACAGATACCCTCAATTTTATCTGCAATTGTCGCTGACAGATCGGGAATCGAGCGGGTGTTGAACCGCCAGAGCAGTCCGCCAAGATCAAAGCTGAAGACGCCGTAGCCGTGATCTCTGAGGCGATCTTCCATGACCTCCCAGACGTTCCGGGTCTGAAAGAAGCCATGGAGCAGCAGGACTGTCTCATCGAATCGCGCGAAGTCATCCCGTCGGACGATACGGTTGCCTCTTAGGTACACCCGACGGATGCTGCCGAGTTGGTCTCGGAGGAGACCCATCAGCGGCGGTGGGGTGAGGAGGGCATTCTTCATGAGAGCTTTGTATCCGGTAAGCGGGGTCCGTGATAGGCCTCACTTTTGGAGGTCGTGATGGGTGCAGACGCGTACAAGAGCGCGGGAGTGGACATCGAGGCTGGCTATGCGGTCGTTGATGGTATCAAGTCGCACGTAGCCCGGACGAAGCGTCCCGAGGTGATCGGTGGCTTGGGTGGCTTCGGGGGCTTGTTTGCCCTCGGATCAAAGTACAAGGATCCGGTCCTCGTCAGTGGAACCGACGGTGTGGGCACCAAGCTACTGGTGGCTGCAATGGTCGGTCAGCACCACACAATTGGAATTGATCTCGTTGCGATGTGCGCAAACGATATTGCCACGTCTGGTGCCGAGCCTCTCTTCTTTCTCGACTACTTCGCTACAGGAAAGCTCAGCCCTGAGGTCACTGTCGATGTGGTGGCAGGAATCGCAGAGGGCTGCGTTCAGGCTGGCTGTGCACTGGTGGGTGGAGAGACTGCTGAGATGCCGGGCATGTATGCTCCCGGCCACTACGACCTCGCAGGATTCTGTGTTGGGGTTGTCGAGCGTGACGGCCTCATCGATGCAACTCGCGTTGCCGCGGGCGATGTGCTGATCGGGGTCCCCTCGAGCGGCATCCACTCCAACGGCTACTCACTCGTACGCAAGATTTGCGAGGGCCTGGACCTCGGCGAGCACTACGGCCTCGACGCACCGCTGGGTGAGGTGCTGCTTCGGCCCACACGGATCTACGTGGCTGAGTGCCAGACCTTGATTGCTGACTTTGATGTTCGCAGCTTGGTACACATCACCGGCGGAGGCTTCCACGAGAACATCCCGCGCGGACTGCCTGACGGGCTCGGTGTGGTCATGGATAAAGGCTCTTGGCCGGTACCTCCAATCTTCGACTTCCTGCGTGAGCGCGGTGAGCTGAGCGCTGCAGATATTGAGAGTACGTTCAATGGTGGGCTCGGTATGATTGCTGTTGTTCCGGCCAGCCAGGCGGCAGCAGCCGCAGCAGCAGTGGGCGGACACGTCGTCGGCCGCGTCGTCGAGGGCAGCGGAGTCGAGGTCCGATGAAGACCCGTGTAGGGGTCCTGGTTTCCGGATCAGGTACGAACCTCCAGGCCCTGATCGACGCACTCGGTATGGATGACAGCGCCGCAGAGCTGGCTGTTGTCATCAGCAATCGGCCTGATGCTTTTGGGCTAGAGCGTGCCCGGGGCGCCAACATTCCGGCTGTTCACATCAAGCACAAGGGCAGAAAGCGCGAAGAGTTTGATGCTGAGCTGGTGACGGTTTTGAGTGATCACGGTGTGGAGTGGGTGGTTCTCGCTGGGTTCATGCGCATCCTCACTCCCGTCTTTCTTGATGCCTTCACGGGTCGCGTAATCAACATTCACCCCGCACTCCTCCCGAGCTTTCCAGGTCTACACGGGCAGCAACAAGCCTTTGACGCTGGGGTTCAGATTGCGGGTGCGACGGTCCACTTTGTAGACGGTGGAATGGACACAGGGCCCATCATTGCGCAGGGTGCTGTGCCGAGACTGGCTGATGACACCGTCGAGACACTGAGTGCACGGATACTCTCAGTCGAGCACCGGCTCCTGCCGATGGTGGTTCGCTGGGCGGCTGAGGGCCGACTTCGACTGTCTGATCAGGGTATCGAGCTTGAACTGCCGCCTGATGAGGCCCGGTGGGTCTGGGGCGGCTGAGTCAGGAGGGCCTCAGTCTTGAGCGTGACTTCTGACTCTGTCCACAGCGATGACGCCCTTGATTCGCTCACACAGTCGCATCAGATTCTCGAGCTCTACGACGTCACAGATGGAGACCTCCAGGGTGATCTCGGCCTTGTTGTCTTCGATCTGACCCGCCTCCATTCGTGTCACATTGATGCCTGTCGTCTTGCAGACTGCACCAATCTCAGCGAGCATTCCCATGGTGTCTGTGCAGACGATCCGGACCTCTCCGGAGTGGCGCCCCTTGTTGGCTCCATGCCACTGAACGGGTACACGCCGCTCTGGGTCTAATGCGAGCAGCTGAGAACAGGTCGAGAGGTGGACTGTGATGCCTCGGCCGCGGGTGACAAAGCCGGACACGGCCTCACCGGGCACGGGTCGACAGCACTGAGCGTATGTCACCATGACATCCTCAACCCCGTTGATGAGGACGGGACTCTCTGTACGACGTCGAATCTTCTGGAAGAGTTGGGTGATGGCGCCGGGGTCATCAGTTGCACGCTCAAAGGCCTCCGCAGGGAGCAAGCTCTGAGCGATACGATTGACCGTGACACGACCCTGGGCGATGGCCAGGTAGAGCTCTTCTTCTCTTCGGAAGCCTTCCTCTTTCGCCGCTGTCTTGAGCTGGCCGCCCTTGATGAGCTTCTTGAGGTTCCCGCCAAATCTCTGTATCTCGGTCTCGAGGAGATTATGGCCGATCTCACGGCCCTTCTTTCGCTCATCCTCGCGGATCTCACGTCGGATCTTGGAGAGGGCGCGTCCGGTCTTTGCGATCTCGAGCCAGTCTCGGTTGGGCCGCTGGTCCTCTCGGGTGAGGATCTCGACGGTGTCGCCACTCTTCAGTTGGTACTTCAACTGAACCATGCGCCCGTTGACCTTTACGCCCGTACAGCGATTTCCGACTTCTGAGTGGATGGCGTAGGCAAAGTCGAGGGCTGTGGAGCCGAGAGGGAAGAACTTCACGTCTCCCCGTGGTGTGAATGCAAAGGCCTCTGCAGCAAAGAGATCGACCTTGACCGTCTCGAGGAACTCAGCAGGATCCTCGACCTCACGTGCGGCCTCGAACAGCTCACGCAGCTTTGTGACCTTCTGCACATCTTCTCTGGAGAGCGCGAGATGACCTTCTTTGTAGCGCCAGTGTGCAGCAATGCCGTTCTCTGCGATGGCGTGCATCTCATGGGTCCGAATCTGAACTTCAATCTGTCGATTGTCAGGGCCGATGACCACCGTATGGAGTGACTGGTAGCCGTTCGACTTTGGATGCGCGATGTAGTCCTTGAGCTTGTCCGGGAAGTGCCGGTACTTCGCATGGATGAGGCCGAGCGCCGTGTAGCAGGAGCCCAGATCGTCGACAAACACTCGGAAGGCCAGCAGATCGTGAACCTGCTCAAACTCGAGATTCTGAGCGAGCATCTTTCGGTATACGCTGAAGAGGTGCTTGGACCGTCCAATGATCTCGCACTTGAGCGACTTGTCAGCGAGCTCATCTCTCAGCGTCCCGCAGGTGTCGTCGATATAGATCTCACGATCGGAGGCCCCGTCCTTTAGCTTACGGGTGATCTCTGAGTAGACGTCATCGTGGAGGTACTGAAAGCACAGGTCCTCGAGCTCCTGCTTGACCTTAGAGAGTCCCAGACGGTTTGCGATCGGCGCGAAGATATCCAGTGTCTCTTGGCTGATCGCCTTCTGACGCTCTGAGCGCATGTGCTGCATGGTGCGCATATTGTGCAGTCGATCGGCGAGCTTGACCAGGATGACGCGTACATCCTTGGCCATGGCCAGAACCATCTTGCGGAAGTTCTCCGCCTGGGCTTCTTCTTTGGAGCGAAACTCCAGCTTGCCTATCTTGGTGACACCATCGACCAGCTCTGCAACCTCATCACCAAACAGCTCATTGAGGTCCATCTGGGTGACCAGGCAGTCCTCCATGGTGTCGTGGAGGAGACCGGTGGCGATTGTGTCCACGTCCATCTTCCAGTCGGACAATATGCCTGCCACAGCGAGCGGATGAGTGAGGTAGGGCTCTCCACTCTTTCGCACCTGTCCAGCGTGGGCCTTTGCACTGAATACATAGGCCCGCATGATGACGTCGAGGTCGGCATTATTTGCATATTCGCCGACGGTGTCGAGAATGTCATTGAGTCGCATGTGGACTCACGGCCTCCAGTGAAACTCAGGGTAGCACCGAAAGCACCTGAAGATCAGCTATGAAGCCTCAAATAAGCTTTAGATCAGCTTGAGAACTTTGAAACCAAGTCCGGATGACGCTTGCTGCGCATGAGTTCTGCGACCAGGACTGCTTGAAATTGGTCATGGGCACTGCTCAATTGGTCATTGACCACGAGGTAGTCAAAGGTCCCGCACTCGCGAAGCTGTAAATTTGCCTCCTCGAGTCTGCGGGCAATCACGGTCTGAGGATCTGTGGCGCGTCCGGTCAATCGGTTGGCGAGTGCTTCGATGCTCGGTGGAAGAATAAAGACGCTGACGTGCGCAATGCCGGTGGCCCTGACTTGCGCTGCTCCCTGGGTGTCGATGTCCAAGAGAATGCTCTGGCCTGATTTCAGTGTGGCCTCGACCGGTGCCCGGAGCGTGCCGTAGCAGTTGCCGTAGACCTCCGCCCATTCCAAGAACTCACCGGCCTCGACACGGGCCATGAAGGTCTCGCGAGTCAGGAAGTGGTAGTCGACGCCATCGGTCTCCCCGTCGCGACGAGAGCGCGTGGTTGCACTGACACTGAAGGCGAGTCCAGGGATCGACTGGAGTGCTTGGCGTACCAAGGTCGTCTTGCCCGTGCCGCTCGCACCTGTCACGACAAACAGCGCACCCTGGGCTGGAGCGGTCCATGCGGTAGTGGTCAGGCTCACGATTCCTCCGGTCCAGGACCTTAACCGGACCGGCCCGTCTTGCAGACAGTGATCAGTGCACATGGGTCGCAGATCTCAGCCACCCGGCGTCCCTTGCAGGTGCCAGAGATGCCGAGATGGGCGAGTACAAAGTCGAAGCGGGTTGGATCCTCGGC
>Ga0315315_10000145_pt1 | contig 52359 bp, 56 predicted proteins | sample M140m3416metaG_FD_203699 | JGI IMG/M metagenome (GOLD analysis project Ga0315315, IMG submission 203699) | Ammonia-oxidizing marine archaeal communities from Monterey Bay, California, United States - M1 40m 3416 | ecosystem: Environmental > Aquatic > Marine > Intertidal zone | place: USA...
CTGTAAGTGGTGCTGTAAATCAAGATAATCAAATTCGATTTGATGAGTTTTATGGTTCCACATACGATACATATGGTGGTAGAGGTTGTTTGGCATTAGGAACTAAAATACTAATGAGTGACGGAACCTCTAAGAATATAGAAGATATTGATGTTGGGGATGAAATCCGTTGTGCACAAATAGATGGTATGCCGTTAGATTTTGACCACGAGGACACATGGAAAAATTGGATTGGTATACCGAAGCTTGTAAATTATAACAATAAAAATATCTATGATGTTCAAAAATTAAATTTAGAAGACACCACAAACGCAAATGTATTTGATGTTTACTTTGATTATTACGATAATTATTACAAGATAACAACAATCAACAGAACTATTACGGCTACTTGGGAACATCCATTTTTTGTAATGAGAAGTGGTGGTTATTTTTTTAGAAAAACAAATCAAATTATGAAAGGTGATTTACTATTGACCTCACAATGGGAATTTGAAGAAGTTTTAGCAGTAACATTTGTAGATGAGGAATTAGAAACAGTTAATTTAAATGTTGAACCATATGATGTTTATTTCGCAGACGGAATATTGGTTCACAATGTACACGATAAATAAATATGGAATATGATGTATACTACTCTACGGGCGGAGGCTCGATGATTTATGGGGGTAGCGATGTGTGGGTTAATAAATGGTTAGACAATGTAGCACCCCACTTAGACTATCCAAGTAAATTATTAATCCATCGTAGACGACCAAAAAATTTAGAAATAAAATTCTACACCCCTATCGAAGTGATATGGCAAGGAGATGACCCACAATTATTTGATGAATACATGAATAATTGTCGTAGACTTCACATACTTCACGGATACTACACCCCACACAAGTTGATTACACAAAATCAAGATAAACTCTCAAGTGTGGTTATTCATGTATCGGTAGACCTTTCACTTAAAGCTGGTTTTAAACTTGGATTACCTAAGTTGAAACATTTTAGTGCTGACCCCAAGTGGGAGACAAAGGTTTCACAATTGGCCGATAAGGTCATATGGATAGGTTTGGATAAAATACCACTACATGACAAGGTGGATGTCATAGACATTCCTAATTATTATGAATTTCAACATAACTTGGATTGTAACGAAAGTAATAAGGTTGGATTTGCAGCACGATGTGAGACAAGAAAGGCACCACATTTTTTAGAGGGTATTGAGAGTTATTCATTTACCGACATAGAGGATTGGAGATGGTGGAAGATAAATGTAGGGGTGGATTTCTCCTCTACACGATTGTATCAGTTTCGGTATGATATGTTGGACAAATTTTACCGCCGACAAGATTGGGGTATTTCACACTCATGTCACTTGGATGAACCATTTGGTTATTCAATCTTTCAAGCTTTTGATTATGGTAAACTACCAATACTACAGATGGATTGGTTGAAGGATTACGATTATCCATTTAGGGCATTTACAAAGGAACAATTCAAAGAACAAGTTAATAATATATCGGAATTATCCGTTAAGGAAAGAAATGAATACTTGAATGGGTTTAGGGAATACCTAAGACGATACGATAACAAACAACAATGGGTAGACAAATATTTGGAAATATATAATGCATAAACATCCATTAAAAAATATGAAAGATTATAATCCCAAAAAAATCATACTTTCGGATAACCTGTTTGTCATGTATCTTTATCGTCAATCATTGGATAAAACACTACCATTTTATGATGCATCAGCTAAAGGTCCTCCACCAATATGGAATGAATTTGAAAAAGTCCGTTATCATTTGGAATATACTGGAAATTGGAGAGACCATCAGGTAAAAGGTTATGGTTGGTGTTTTTATTTTTACACAAATAATGAAGTATGTGTATTACAATGGGATTTGTTCTACCCAAAAGGTGCACATATTCATTACGAATCAAATGGTGAATTGATGAAGCCCTCATGTGGTGTGGAAGGTGACCCTCTTGATTGGGCTGTTAAGACATTAAGTGACCAAAAGTTATTAGACGAACAATTCGAAATAAATGTCAATGTAAATGATATGATACCACTAAGAGAAAGTATCGGTGGTTTAAAAAGAGGAATTATTACTAACTGATATTTATTATGGACACACGCGTATTAAGATATGTGTCTTTTTTTCTGCGTATCTTTTTTTATAGTCGTTTTTTTAGGAGACTTTTTTGGCAACACCACCAAGAGGAACAAAACTATCATTAGGAAAACTCGGTAGGGCAACTGCTGTAGGTAACTCAGATAATACTTCAAAAACTAGCTTAAATGAGGCTGGTAGAGATAGTAGTACTTCCAAAACCAAAATAAGTGATTTTTTCATCGGTTCAGTTGATAATTCCTTAACAGGAAATCAATATGTGGATGAACAAACAAATGAAATTTATACTATGACATTTGGTGATGAAAATTCATTATTTCAAACTCGTATAGCATCAAGACACCAAAACTTTACTTGGACAACTGGTGATTCTGATTTATTTGCACTTCAGTCTAATCAAGATTTTACAGGACAATTTAATGCAGGTGCTATAGCAGAAGCGGCCACAGATGGAGTTGGTAGAATATCCAAATCATTTGAAGATAATTTAGTTACTGATTTTGATTTTAACGCTTGGGCTGATGGAAATACATTGAATAATTGGTATGAAAGTGGTGGTTCAGTAATATCTAAGAATTCAATTACAACTTCACCAAGTTCATCTAATGATTTTGCAGTAAAGTTTGATACTCAAGATGGATTTATTACTCAATCATTCAACATAAAAGGTAATTCTACCTATGAGATTGTGGCTCATACTTCTGCATCATCGACTGGTCAAATTGATTTAGAAATAAGTGGTGCATATGCACAAGTTTCATTTAGTGCAATTCAAGGTGAATTAGGTGAATGGTATAAATTTACTAACGATTTTTACTCAAGTGGTTCTACAAATACATCTCACGAAGTAAAATTAAAATTTATAGCCGTATCTGCTCCCGAAGATGATAAACCATTATTGGATAGTGTATTTTTTAGAAGATGGGAAGGTTCGAATTTTAGTGATACTGAAGTAGAGATTAGTGGAAAGTATCATGATGCAGGACAAAGTGATGGATTCAATGACCATGCAACAAGGTATAATACTGCAATTACTAAAACTGTAGAAATTCAAGATACATATGGTGGTGTAGCTATAGCCTGTTTTCTACCCGATACAAAAGTAAAGATGGCCGATGGAAGTGAAAAAAATATGGAAGATATTAACATCGGTGATGATGTGATGACGGTTATTATTCCAAATTTACCTGATGAAGATTTAGGTTATGGTATATGGAAAACTTGGGAAACAACTGATGATATGGGTAACTTAGAAGTTACATCGGCAAAAGTTGAAAATATGTTTTTTAATTATATGGAGAGTTATTGGAACATCAATGATGGTTTTTTAAAAGTAACTTCTGAACATCCTTTATATGTTAAAAATGGTGAAACTTGGTCTTGGAAAACACCAGTAGAAATAGAAAAATCTATGTCAGGTAATACAATAGAATTGCTAAATAACAATGGTACAACAACGACTATTAGCACATTAGAAAAAGTTGTCGGTGAGGTTGAAGTTGTCAATATTGATGTTGAACCTTTGGATGTTTATTTTGCTGGTGGAGTATTGGTACACAATAAAGGTACTAATTCAGATCCTGACGCATAAAAAAATACATTGTATGGTTCTAATTTGATATTTATTTAAGGAAAATAATAGGTTTTAGATGTCAGTTTTAAATCGTGGTTGGTTATACGACTCAATAACAAGAAATCAAGATAGTGGTTCAGTATCATATCGTTGGACACATGGTGCCGATGACTTTTATATGGGTGCTGGAATTATGTATTTTTCTATTCCTTACTTTCTTAAGGCAAAAACTTGTGTATGTTTAGGAAGTGGTGGTGGTTATGTTCCAAGATTAATGACAGATTGTGTTTGGGAACTGAATGAAACCAAGATGTATGGTGAGGATAATTATGGTTCAGTTTATGTCGTTGATGCAACTAATGGTGTGAATGGTGAAGTCGATTGGAGTGACAATGATAGTTTTTTACGAGAAAAATTCAATCCAAAATTTTTAAATACTACCACAGAAGATGCGTTCTATAAATTCTTTGTTAAAAGAGATATAAAAATTGATTATTTACATATAGATGCTGACCACACTTACGAGGGTGTAAAAAAAGATTTTGAGTTATATTCAACCTTAATGAATGAAAATGGAATAATTAGTATTCACGACACCGACAAGAAATATTGGGATAACTTCGAAACATACGATGGAGAATCCCATGATACTTGTTTTGGGCCGTCAGAGTTCATCAAAGAAATACCAAAGGGATGGGAAAAATTTAATTTCTTCGACTATAAAGATAGGGCAAAAAAATTAAGTTCAACTGGATTAACAATATTAAGGAAATCAGAGTGAATTTAGTAGAAAAATTTTCAACAAAAGAAAAAAAAGAAATAAAAAAATCTTATGGAGAATGGGATTTAAAGAAAAATAGAGATTGGGCAGATAATCAAATCAAATCCGAACTATCCCAACATTATACTCCTTATATTTTAAAGCAATTAAACAAATATTCTTTTGCCAAGAAAAACTCAGAAAGACTTTGGTTGATAATCAAATTAAAGGAATTTGAAATTCATACAAGTGACTATGTAGAAGATAGAATAGAGAATGATAAAATTTATTCTTGGAACACATTATCTGAAGAATTAGAATATAGAATACATTTTAAAGAGTGTGAGAAAAATACATCAGACTATATAGAGTCAAGAGTTGGAGATTATCCAATCAAAAAAACGATGGATGAGATTCAACAAAGAATTATCTTCAAAGTTATCGAAACTGGTGGTGATGAAAATGCTAACTTCACGAGTGACTTTATAGAATCAAGGATGAAGAAAATAAAGTGTAAAAATGCTACTGAAGAAATGGAAGTTAGAAAAATCATACTTGAACATGAAATGCACTCTAATGATTTTATTGAAAAACGAATCAAGGATTTTAATTTCGATAAAGGTAAACTTTTAGATAGACTTAAAGGTGAAGTGTCTATCAGAATGACATTAGAAGAAATAGGTAAATATAATACGCCCGAAATAAATGAAAGATACGATTTTTGGATTGATAGGGGATTCGAGGTAAATACCATTGATGAAGAATTGGAAGCAAGATATACAATAGCTAATTGTTTTAAATTTGATTCAGATTATATTAATAGAGAAACTAAAAGACTAATTGGTGAGAAATTAGTTAGAAATCCTGCGGAAGAATATAAAACAAGAATCAATTTAGGATATTATGAAGATAATGTAAAAGACGAAGAAAAAATTGCTAACGCCGATGAATTTTGGGATTTAATTTCTGTAGATGGACTTGAAAATCAAGCATTATTGAGAAAAGAATTAAATAAGGTCGGTAAGGGATTTTGTCTAGCAAAATGGAATCAAGTCAGTATATTGTTACAGACAGGTCAGACACATAGTTGTCACCACCCAAGACCCCATGTTGTACCATTAGATGAATTAAAGAAAAACCCATCTGCTTTACACAATACCGAACACAAAAAGAAACAACGAGAAATGATGTTAAATGGTGAAAGACCACCAGAATGTGATTATTGTTGGAATGTTGAGGATGCTAATCCTGACGCATTTAGTGATAGGACTATGAAAAGTGGTGAGGGCTGGGCCTTTCCTTATTTTGATAAAATAAAAAATGCTAATCCAAAATCTAATATTCAACCAACTTATGTTGAAATAAGTTTTTCTAATCAATGTAATTTAGCGTGTGGTTATTGTGACCCTAAAAGTAGTTCAAGATGGCAATCCGAAATCAACTCTAAAGGACACTATCCAACGAGTGGTATGTTTAATAATATTGAGTGGATGAAAAGAGATGGTATAGAACCAATACCACACACTAAACCAAATCCATATAGAGATGCATTTTGGAAATGGTTTCCAGATATGTGGCCAGGTTTACATACATTTCGAGTTACTGGTGGAGAACCTCTTTTGTCACCTGATATGTTTAAGGTTTTGGATTATATAATCGAAAATCCAAAGGAAAATCCACGATTAGAAATGTCTGTCAATTCGAATTTATGTGCACCACAAGATAAGTTTGAAGAATTTGTTGATAAGGTTAAGTATATTACTGAAAATGATTTAGTTTGGAATTTCACATTATTTACGAGTATTGAAGCTTGGGGCAAACAGGCCGAATATATGAGAGATGGATTAAACGCAGAGACATTTTGGAGTAACTTGGATACATTTTTAACGAAGTGTCAGAAACCTGAGGCTACAATCATGTCAACTTACAACTTAACAAGTGTATTTAGTTATGATAAAGTTATAGAAAAGGTGTTCGAGATGAAAAAGAAACACTACAATGGAAAAAGATATCGACACTACGCGATTATATTGGATACGGCATATTTGAGACATCCTGAGTTTTTATCCGTAAGAATGTTACCAACAGAATGGGCCGAAAAAATACAACATGATGTTGATATTATGGAAAAATACGCTGAAGAAAAATACACTTACATATACGGACATGGACATTGCGGTTTTTATGATTTTGAAAGAGAAAAGTTGAGAAGAGTTTTGGATTACTTCAAATCTCCACTTGAGGATGTCAGATGGTTATTAAACACAAGAAGAGATTTTGCTTTATATATTGATGAATTTGATAAAAGAAGGGGTAAAAATTTTCTTAAAACTTTTCCAGCATATGAGAGTTTTTATAATTCTTGTAAAAGGCTTATCGTATGAGTAAGAACTTGACATTATGTCCTTATCCTTTGTTTCATAAAAATAGTTTTTTTGAACCACCATTTGATGTAGGTAAAGATATACAAAGTATACTTCAATATTTAAATTGGGTTGGGTTTGAAAAGTGTAAGTACGAAATAGAAAATCACCCTATAGATAAAATACTATTTACTCTGAAAGAAAAAACAATATTTAATTTTACGGATAAAAAATTAAATACAAATACAATTTACACAAAAGACTATAAAATTGTCAATATAGATAATCCAGGAGACCAACCTTTTGAGTTGATAATACCTTCCTTTTCAAACTGGATGTGTGATTCGCTGACCTTCAACATAATATCCACATATACATACGATTTATATTGTAAAACTCAAAGAGTTACTTGGCCTAATCCAGAGGTGTTCAGTAAATTCGATGTGAATGAGGTTGATGATAAATTTTGGGTATTCCTATCATCATTGGGTATAAAGGTAGAAGTTGAAAATGAGTAAGCTAGCATTTCAATACTATGGAGAGTTGAGATATTGGGATAAAATTAAAACCAATATATCGAATTATAAAAAATACACCAAAAATTTAGATTTTACGATAGATTTTTACCTTTGTACTTGGGAAAATGAACACACGAAAGAAATTTTATCAAATGGAGAGTTTGAAATTTTTAAAGATGTCAAACTTATAAAATCTCCAAGTCGTGGAAGGATAGCTGGTAAATCAAAAAAAGGTCTCAAGGAGAATAGAGAAGGAGTATCTGTAGGTATTTATAACGCAAGTTATGCAATGTTCTACGCCAGCTATTTTAGACAAAAATATCAATCAAAAAATAACATCAAATATGATTGGGTTTTATCATCAAGACCTGATATGTTGATAAATGAAAAAAGATTTCAGATTTTTAATCACCAAATCATCAATAAAAAGGCACGATGGATACATAAAGGAGAAATCCCAAAAGACTATACACTTTTTTATTCAGATTTTAAAAGACAATTGAATTCTAAGTTTATTGGGTATTTGAATCAAAATGATAATTATATGCTTGGAACCGAGGAATCAATCAACTTATATTGTAGAAATTTCCATTTAAATTTTTTATTTAAAAATAATTACATCACCACTTACCATAGTTATGTTGGACATACTATTATAAATTATAATCTTGTGGTAAGGACAGATGATATTGGTTTAAATAAAAATTTTCGAAAATTAAATAATGATTAATTTAGTTACAGTTTGTGGTCATAACACAACAATGTTGAGGCATATGCTAAATCATTACAGAGATTTTGTTGATGAAATTTTTATTATTGTATATTTATCTTCAGACAAAGATAAAGTTTTATCAGAGGTAAAACAAATATCATTGGATTTGAATATTGACATACATAAGCAGACAATAGAAGAACCATTTAATTGGGAAAGGGTTACTGAGTTATACAACGAAACAAAGTTATTAAAACCAGATGATTGGTGGATTGTTTCCGATGATGATGAATTCCATATTTATCCAAAACCAATAAGTGAATTGATTGGAGAATGTGAGGAGGATGGTTATAAATTTATTACAGGAGCGTTTTTAGATAGAATTGGAGAGGGTGGAAAATTTCCGACTATAAAAGATGATAGTGATATATGGAAAGAATTTCCATTAGTAGGTTCATTTCGACAAACAATTTCAAATGCATGTCCAAATAAAACCGTAGTTATGAAAGGTGATGTACAAATTACTAATGGACAACATTACGCTATGATAGATGGACAAGATACTTACGGAGATAGATGGAATCATTCTCTAAGATATCCAATAGATAAATGTTTTATTCAAGTTCAACATTTTAAGTGGGATATTTCAGTATTGAATAGACTAAGGGATGTTTCAAGGATTAAAAAAAGTTATACTTATCATGAAGAATATAAAAAAATGTTTGACTATATATTAGATAATAATTTTAAAATTGACATTATGGATAAAGAGTTTATGGTAACAAGAAGTGGTAAAAAATATTTTGATTATCCTTATTGGGATTTGATAAAAAAAAGGTCATTGGAGTATAGGGTATGAGTAAACTTGTAATTATACTACCATATATTGAAGAACATATAGAAAATTTTACTTCACACTTTGAGGCGATAGTTGAAGATGATTATAAATTAGTATTTATAAAACAAAAATCTAATAGGCCGCTAAACAAAGGTAAATTATTTAATATTGGATATTTACTTCATAAATCTAACTTTGATTATTTTTGTTTTCATGACCCACATTTAATACCGATTTCAAGTGAGTGTGATTATTCAACAGAAGAAAAACCGATGTCACTTATTAGTAAAATGAATATAATGGATTTTGGACAACAAGAATTTATTGAAGATTTCAATGATTTTATACTACCATATGATGAATATTTTGGTGGTGCTGTGATGTTTAATAAAAAACATTTCAATCAAATTAATGGTTATTCAAATGAGTATTGGGATATTGGATATGAAGATTATGATTTATTATTAAGGTGTGTATCTAAAGGTTTACCTGTAAGACAAGAAATTGAAAAAGAAGTAAAAAAATCATATGTCGAATTTGATGGTATGAGGACACATTTACGAATTGATGCCGATACACCAAAATTAAAAAGATTAACTAATAAAAGTTTTTCAGTATCAAGTTGGTTTTTTGTTGAAGAGGCACCCCCATATGGTGCAGATGTTGATAATAATAGGTGTGAGTATTCTATTTTTTCAAGGCCGGGCTTTCATACTGGTTTATCTTACATACATGGTGGTTTTCTAAAAGGTGTTATTTGGACTAAGATGTCCGCAAGTTCTGATAAAAAGCCCACGACAATACAAGTTCCTTTACAGCCAAATAATTGGTATCATGTTACAATGAGTGTGGATGATAAAGAACAATCATTTTCTTTATATGTAAATGGTATAAAAGTTGGTGAAAGAGATTATAGTGGTGACTTGATACAATATATGAACAAACCATATTATATTGGAGTGGGTGATTATGGTTCAAGTTCTTGGAGAAATTTTTTTAAAGGACAAATATCTGAAGTCGGTATATGGTCTGAGGCACTTGAAGATTATGAAGTAGGATTAATTTACGAAAAAGGGATAACAAAAAATGGTGAGTTCACCATATCCAAAATTCCACAAGGATTTTGGGATTTTACAGCTGGATATGAAAATTTTACATTTGATAGGAGTGGTAATAATAATCACGCATTTATGCATCAAGCTGGCATCGCTAAAAAATCGTTGAAAACTAATAATGAAAGATATTTACCTTATAGAAGAAACGGTGTGTATGGTTATTTATCATCACACGAAAGTTATAATGACTTGAACAATTTATTTAAATCAAACAAAAAAAATATTTTATTAAATAGAAATACTTTTAATACAAAAGTTATGAATCAGATGAATGACATGGATAAAGATGGCTTAAGCTCTACACGATTTAGAATTGTGAAAAGAGAAAAGTTTCATGAAAGGCATGAAATAATAGAGGTTCTAATTTAAAATGTACTTAAACAATCAAGGAGACATAGTCATGGCAAATAAAAAAGAAAAAGAAGTCGAATCTAAGACTTCTGACGCAAGAGATGTACTTGACAATGGTGGTGAGAATAGTGAACTTAATGCTATAGCAATTAAGTCAATTACCAACATTGAAGAGAAAATTGAAGCGATGGATTGGAAGTTGTGGGAGATATACAACATAATCAAAAATTATGTAGAAAGTAATCCTGTTGGAGTTGGTGCTGTAGTTGCACCTCAAGTTCAACAACCACAACCATCTACGGCAGATATAGCAGCAGAAGTTGCAAAACAACTACAAGGTAATTCAGCACCTGAAGAGAAGAAATCCGTAGTCGGTAAATTATTCGGTAAATAATGAATCCAAAACTTGCAGTAATAGTTCCTTATAGGGATAGAGAAGAGCACCTTGCTCAGTTTGTTCCACATATGGAAAAGTTTTTATCTGAACAAGATATTGATTTTAAACTTTTTATCATAGAGCAAGGTGATGATAACGCCTTCAATCGTGGTTGGCTATTAAATGTTGGCTATTCAATATCAAAAGAACAAGGATTTGATTATTTTTGTTTTCATGATATAGATATGTTACCTGAAGATAATACTTGTGATTATTCTTGGGTTGACAAACCAACTCATTTGGCTTCAAGATTGAGTAAATTTAATTATAAACTTATTTATCCTGAATACTTTAGTGGAGTTACACTATTCAACAGAGAACACTTTGAGTGGATTAATGGATTTTCCAACAAGTATTGGGGATGGGGATTTGAGGATGATGATTTACTTTATCGTTGTAAATCACGAGGAGTTCCATTAACTGAAGAATGGGTGGGCGGTAATAATACCAAACCACAATTCATAAATGTTATGGAATTTTTTGGTAATGACTATCTTGAAATAAAAAATAGTTTATCATTAAATGATGTAATAAATTCTTCATTTACGGTTGAGTCTTGGGTCTGTCCATCTGATGAATTAGATTTAGACGACAACAAAGAATACGATGAGTTCCATGTGTTCACTCGACCAGGTCATCATGTAGGTATAGCATATACAAGTGGTATGCAATATAAAGGTGGAATATGGAATAACTTAGAAGAACAATGTATGGTTGTATCGAGTAGACATTCCAATGAGTGGAGTCACATAGTATATACAGTTGATTCTACCCTTAAGAGATTAAGGATGTTTGTTAATGGAGTTGAAACTGCTGAATCACCATCTGATTTCTTAGGTCAAATTAAAAAATCAAGTAGTGTTCCATTTTTTATTGGATGTGCTAATCCAAGAGCAAGAAGTGGAGATGAGGGGTTTTTCAAAGGTTCTATAGCCCAAATAACACTTTGGTCAGATTGTATAAAACCTGAGGAAGCACTTTACTTATACAATAATGGTATACCAAGAAATCCAACCAAAGATAAGGCATTTGAAGGTTGGAAATCGGGTACAGAAACATATAAGTCAGCAAAAGATGTTGTAGGTTATTGGAATTTTGATAATATTGTCCTTGATAAAGTACTCGATAAGAGTGGTAATAATAATCATGCTGAAGTTCATGGTGGGGCAGTAAAAGAAAAAGAATTAAGAATTGGTGGTGTAAGTCTCATACCTAATCGTAGAGATGGAAAATATACTTGTTTAGACCACGAAGAAAATGGTTGGGCACAAACAAAATTTACACATTGGGAAACAAGAGAAAATCAGTTAAGATTCTTTAATAAAGTTCGAAAAGGTTTAGTGGATTTGACAGAAGATGGATTAAGTACTTTGAAATTTGAGGTCAAATCTCGTGAATCATTTTTAGATAGACACGAATTCATTTCTGTAGTCTGATTCTTTACCTAACGATATTTATTAAAGATGAAAAAAGAAAAATACAAAGATAGTCAAATAAATATTTGTTGGACACCTTTTGGATATTCTTATTCGGTGCCACTATCTCTCGGATATATAAAATCGTCATTGAATAATAATGGATATGAAAATGTAAAAGTTTACGATTTAAACCAAGACTTTTGGTATAGAAACAAAGATGAACTTGGTATGGGTTTAGATCCATTTGAGGCGAGGTATAAAACAATTTTACAAGATGTAACAAGTTGGAATAATCCTCAAAATTATTATGAGAAGATTCATACCATTGGTCAGATAAAAGAATTGATTCATGAATATGCACATATATTATTAACTGATAATCCAAAGATAATTGGTTTCTGTATTTTTAACACTAATATTTGGTTCACACTTGAACTTGCCACTTATATTAAAAGTATTCAACCTGATGTGAAAATAATAGTAGGTGGACCTGAAGCAACCGCATCACACTATGACCCAGCACATAAATTGAAAGAAATGATTAAGTGTGGTGTTTTAGAAAGTATTGTTTTTGGTGAAGGAGATATAACAGTATCAGAATTAGTTGATGCTATTTGTACAAAAAAATATAATTACGATGATATTGATGGGTTATATTATCTCAAAGACGGAGAGGTAGCCAATACCAAATGGAGAAACTTCATACCTGATATTGATACAATTCCTATACCTGATTACTCAGATATAAATTTTCAATTATATCAACAACCTGAAATACCAATCGTGTTAAGTAGAGGTTGTAATTATAGTTGTATTTATTGTGGTGTAAAATTGTATTGGAAAAAGGCATCAGATTTTAGGAAAAGGTCATCACAAAATATATTTGAAGAAATACTTTACTTAGATGAAAGTGGGTATTTACCGAGAGGAAAATTTAACTTTTTGTCTTGGAAAGGTGCATATGTAAATACAGATGTTGTTAAAAAGGCAGAAACAGAAAGTGGTAAATCTATTTTAGAAGAATTGTGTGATAAGGTTGTTGACCACTATAAACATGAAGAACATGGTGTTCCATTTCAATGGGGTGGTTGGGCACGAATAGATAAAAACTTAACCGATGAAGTTTGTAAAAAGATGTTTGATGCTGGTTGTCATCACTTAACTTTTGGATTTGAAAGTGGAAGTCCTCGAATAAATAAAGAAATGAAAAAAGGGTATAAATTTAGAGAGTATGATAATGATTATGCCGCAGAAGTTTTTAAGAATTGTATGAATAATGGAATACAGACAGTTTTATTTTTGATTGTAGGTTATCCCACCGAGACAAAAGAAGATTTCGAAGATACGATGAATTTTTTGAAAAAATATAGAAAATGGATTGACGCTGTCTATTGTATGAGTACATTTATTTTAAGTAAAGAAATGATGCAAGATGATGACCCAAGATGGGGAAAGTCAGCATTTCATATAAGGTCGGCAAGAGGTGGTGGTGGAGATTTGGCACCCCATCCAATTGAATGGGAAAGTGCATCAAATACTTATGAAGAAAGATTGGAGAGATTAGAAATTTTTAAGAAGTTTGCAGAAGAGTCAGGATTAACCACTATATCACCAAGACTACCTGACCAAGCAACCACTCCGAATCAAGGAACAACAATGGATTAAAAAAATGGTTATTTTATGCGTAAAAAGTTAGCTATATGTGTCCCTCACTATAAAAGGGAAGAACATTTAAAAACATTCATACCACATATGGATGAGTTTTTTAAAAATAAGAATATCGAATATAAGATATTTGTTGCCAATCAAGTCTTTCCTGACTCAGTAAGTGGTTTCAATAGGGGAACATCTAAGAATGTAGCCTTTGATGTGGCGAGAAAAGAAGGTTATGATTATTTCTGCTTTCATGATATAGATATGTTACCTGAAGACGACTCGTGTGATTACTCATATCCTAAAAATGTAGAACACTTAGCCGTTCATGTAAAACAATTTGATTATGGATTGAAGTACCAAGAGTATTTTGGTGGTTGTATATTATTTACCAAAGAACATTACGAACAAATAAATGGATACTCAAATGGTTATTGGAATTGGGGTATGGAAGATGATGATATTTTATATAGAGTTAAACAAAAAAGTTTAGCAAGAGAAACTTTTATGAATCATGATTCTGATGAGGAAAGACAATTTATTAGATTAAATGGTTTAAATGATTACATAAAAATTAATCCATCCGATTCTTTGAGAGAACTTACAAGTAACAATTTTACATTTGGAGTTTTAGTTCGGGCAGAAGATAGATTCGATATACCTAAATATTTAATTGGTGATTTAGAAAACCGTAAATTTATTCATCAATATATTTTAGGTAGACCAAGTTTTCAAATGGGATTGGGATGGGATAATTCTGATGCTTACTCCTTCGGATTATTTAATCAGAGAAATCAACACTCTTATATGTGGATAAAAAGACCGCCTGATGTTTGGACACATTTAATGATTACTGTAGATGTTGAAAATCAAGAAATGAGATTTTATCTAAATGGTGAAGAATCTGATTCAAGGTTTGGTCATGGTTCACAATCACCACTTGGATTCCAAACTCCATTAAAAAAATATGGTGGTAATCCATATTACATTGGAGTAGGTGACCCACAAAAACAAAATGAAATATATTTTGCAGGTGATTTATCACAAATCGTCATGTGGGATAGGGCTTTGAGTAAATCTGAAATTGAAGAATATTATTCTACAGATTACCCCATACCTGAAAATATGAAACTCTATTATGATTTTTCAAATGTAAAAAATGACATGGTCTATGATTTGAGTGGATGTGGTAATCACGGAATTTTAAACGGTGGTGTGGTAGAGTCTGAATCTATTACAAAAATATCTAATACAACATTACCATTTCGAAATAGACCTGGTAGGTTTTTCTCACAAGAACACAAACGAAATGATATGGTGAGTGGAAAGTGGGTTCATCAAAAAGACACGAGCATCAACGAAAGAAGATTTGTAGAAGAAGTTCAAGGTGGAATAGTCAATACTGATGAGGATGGATTAACAGATTTAAATTATAGTATTTCAAAAAGAGAAAAACTATTTGGAACTGAACACGAAATAATAGATTTTCGCTGTGAACAAGAAATACCAAATCATGTGGAGTATTAGTGGATTTTCAGTGCACAAAAGATAAATTAGACAATACAGGTTGTGGAATGTGTTTAGCAAAATGGACACAGACTACAATATATTTACATAACGGACATACACATTCTTGTCATCATCCGAGAACTCACAAAATTCCTTTGACAGAACTTGATAAGAATCCTACTGCTCTTCACAACACAAGATATAAAAAACTTCAAAGAAAAACAATGTTGAAAGGTGGTAGACCTGAAGAATGTGATTATTGTTGGAATGTTGAAGATAATAGTAATGAGTTTAGTGATAGGATATATAAAAGTCACTCAGAGTGGTCTGCTCCTCATCATGAAGATATAGTAAAAAGTAAATGGAACATAGACTATAATCCAAGATATGTAGAAGTTGTGTTTTCAAGTGCGTGTAATTTAAAGTGTAGTTATTGTGCACCACATATTTCAAGTAAATGGATGGAAGAAATACAAAAACATGGTGAATATCCAACCTCTACTAAGTTCAATAATTTAGACCACCTCAAAAAAATTAAGGCTATACCAATACCAAATCGTGAACATAATCCATATGTAGAGGCGTTTTGGAAGTGGTGGCCTGATTTATATCGTGATTTACACACATTTAGAATCACAGGTGGGGAACCACTTTTATCGAGAGATACATTTAAAGTATTAGATTTTATATTAGAGCAAGATAGTCCGAATAAAGAATTAACTATTTCTATAAATACTAACATGATGGCACCCGATAATTTGGTGGATGAGTTTATAAATAAAGTCAACAGAATAACAAAAGAAAAAAGAGTTAAGGAATTTCAAGTATTCACAAGTATTGATACTTGGGGTGAGGATGCAGAGTATATTAGAGATGGTTTAGTATTTAAAAAGTTTTGGGATAATTGTAATAAATTTTTAGAAAAGTGTGAGATTCCAAGTTTGACTTTTATGGTTACATATAACGCCTTAAGTGTATTTAATTTTCATAAATTTATACAAGGAGTTTATGACTTAAAGAATAATTATAGAAATGAACATAGGTTATTTCCAACAAATTGTTGTGTGATTGATATTTCATATTTAAGATATCCAAGTCATCAGACAGTAAAAATTTTACCGAGAAATACTTGGGGATTAATAAAAAAACAAATAAACTTAATGAAAAAATTACAAAAAGATGAGGATGGTGTGGAGTATTTTACTCCTATGGAAATAAGTAAGTTAGAAAGAATATTTGATTGGTTAGAATCAAAAAATGATAGAAAAGAATTATTAAGAAATAAAAAAGATTTTGGAATATTTTTTAGAGAGCATGATAAAAGGCGTGGAACAAATTTCTTAAAGATTTTTCCTAATTTAAAAAAATTATATGGAGTTGGTGAATGAGACAAAATTTTAATATAGTTGTACCGATGGCTGGTAGAGGCTCTCGGTTTACAGAAAATGGCTATACGGATTCAAAACCATTTATAGATGTAAATGGAAAACCAATGATACAAAGAGTAATTGAGAATTTGAATATTCAGTTTGATGAAGATTATGAATTTGTAATAATTTGTTTACAAGAAGATTATGAACGATACGATTTTAGTTTTTTTGATGATGTTATTGGTCATGAAGAATGGGAACTCATATGTCTACCTGATGTAACAGAAGGTGCGGCACAAACATTACTTCAGGCTAAACAATATATAAATAACGATACACCAATGTTGAGTTTTAATACAGACCAAATGATAGATTATAATGTTTCAACATGGAATACATTTTCACAATACGATGGTGGTATTCCTTGTTTTTGGGGGGATAGTGAGGATTGGAGTTATGCTAAATGTGGTGATGATGGATTTGTAACAGAAGTAGCAGAAAAAAAAGTTATATCAAATGATGCAACTGCAGGATATTATTATTGGAGTAAAGGTTCTGATTATGTTAAGTATGCAAAACAAATGATTGAAGAAAATAGTAGAACCAATGGAGAGTTCTATGTAGCACCAGTTTACAATTGGGCAGTACGAGATGGTAAAAAGATAGCAATATCACAAGTTGATAAAGTATATGAATTAGGAACACCTGAATATTTGGAGAAATATTTACATGAAAATAATATCACATAGAGGAAATCTAAATGGTACATCAATGTACGAGAACCATCCTGAATATATACAAGAAACTCTTGCACAAGATTTTGATATTGAGATTGATGTTTGGTGGGTTGATAATGAGTTTTGGTTAGGACATGATAATCCACAGTATCCCATTGAAGAAAATTATTTGGAGGATACAAGATTTTGGTGTCATGCTAAAAACATAGAAGGATTATATAAAATGTTAGATAACAATAATATACATTGTTTTTTTCATCAAGAAGATGATGTTACTTTAACAAGTAAAGGATATATTTGGACTTATCCAAATAAACAATTGACGGATAAATCTATAGCAGTATTACCAAAAACTATTGATAAAAACTTGAAGTGTTTTGGTGTATGTACAGATGAGGTTACGAAATGGATTTAAAATGTGAACTATTTGATACAAGTAAGAAAGGCACAATAATTTTTTCACATTATCGTTCAGGTGGAACACAGCTAAAATTAATAGTCAGAAATACACTAATACAACATTTTCAAATTCCATGTAAAGATTCGGGTGAGTTAGAATTTGATTTAGAAAATCAAATCACACCTCAACAATTTTATGACAAAATAAATTTTAAAAGTTGGAAGAACCATCATGACGGACAAAAGTTTGATGATGATTCCTATGGTGTAATATTAATTAATAATCCATTTACAATACAATGGATTAGAAACAATCCTAAAGAATTAAAATACATCAAAGAGAATTATTGTTTAGTAGGCGTAAGAAGAAAAAATATTTTGAAATCATTATTATCTCTTCCGCTGTGGACTCGATTGATTGATGCAGGTTTATATGAGAATTATGATTTATGGACTAATGATAATTTACAAAAATTTCATGACGATACACTATCAAATCCTATAAGGCCCTTTGAAATATACCTTGGGTATTTTTCAGTATTTGAAAATATAGAAAAGAGTACAACCGAATACCTCAATCATATTGTAAGACATCTATTAGATGAATTTACGATATTAAAATTATTTTGTCAAGAATTAAATTGTAATTTATTAAATTATGAAGATTATGAATTTGATAAAAAATACTTACTACAATATTTACCAAATGAGTTAAACCTTAAATCAGAACTTGTCGAAGAATTAGGTGTTGGTGTCTTCGAACCAATTATTTCAAAAATTGTTAATGCAACATATAGAGGTAAAATACCTTATGTATCTGATGATTATTCCGTGTATGTTAATGAAGAAGTTAATAATGTCCTTAAAGGTTGGGGTTTGTTAGATGACTGATATTTTATATTGTGATGGAGATAGTTGGACATCAGGTGACATCATAGATCCTGAATTATTAAAGGATAGAAAAGATTTTTCCCATGTCAATCATCCTGATAATGACCAATACAGATTACCAAGAGTTTGGCCTCACAAATTAGGTAAACTGCTTGATGTTGAAATTTATAATAGAAGCGTTGCTGGTTCTTCAAACGATGCTATCGTAAGACGAGTAGTTCCAAATGTTCTGAGATTGTTAAAAAAATATAAATCAGAGGAAATATTTGTAATAGTTGGTTGGTCATCACCTGAAAGAAAAGATTTTTTCTTTACGGGCGAATGGGATGGAAGTTTTTTAGAAAGTTGGGAAACATTGTATCCTGCTCAGATTGAACAGAATTTACCAAATAAGGATATAGAAAAATTTTATAAACTTTACTTAAAATATTTTTGGAATTCTCAAGAATATATGAACAGATTCGTAAATCAAAATTTATATCTTCATTATTTTTTAGAAAGAAATAATATTAAACATTTATTTTTCAACGCATTTTATGAATGTAGTTCAAATGATACTAATACATATGAAAAATTTGTTACAGAGGCTGTATCTGGTATGAGAGAAAAAAGTGATTTGATTAATGATATAAAATCATTATTTCCTAAAGTTGGTAATGATTCGTTGGATGATGGTTATTTTAAATCAACCAATTTGTATGTGGTAGAGGAATTTATATACATGAAAAATAAAGTTATGAAAGATGTATCATTTAGAAATTTTTTGATGGATAGGGATTTATTCAAAGTACCAGCACAACATCCTGATGAGCAAGAACATCAGTTGTGGGCAGAAGAATTATATAAAGATTTAAAGGATAAGATATGATTAAGTTATGGACATTTGGAGATTCATTCGTCGCAGGTTCACAGAGAGCACATCGTAATGAATTTACGAGAAAGCCCGAGCTCTTTGACAATTCTGTAGCTAATGCACATTGCATCGGAGAATCGGAGTCTAAACAATGGTCATTTACACCACATCTTGCAAAATATTTAAATGTGGAGGGCATTAATCTTAGTAAGGGTGGATTTGATAATTCTTCTATAATTAATGCTGTTCGACTTGCGTATGGAAATATAAAAGATGATGACTTTGTACTGATTTCATTTTCAACACCATTTAGAGGATTTAAGGAAGTACCAGCAGACGATGAAGATTTTTATCCACAGGCATTTTTAAGGTTTCAATCCCAAATTAAAGAAATTTCATCTTTACTAAAAGGAAAAAAATTCTTATTCACACATGGATTTTTTCCAATTTGGAATTTTGATACTTCAATGTTGGATAAAGAAAATGGAAATTTTATAGAATGGGGTAAGAAAAATAACACTTTGATTGACATTTGTCAAGGCAGTTGGTTGGATAATAAACAAGAAAATTTTATTGCATCACAAAAACAACATTTAAATATGTTTCAATGGACATTAGATGGTATACCACGAAAAAGAAAAAAATATATTTCTGATTGTAAACATCCAAGTCAATTGGGACATGAATTAATTGCTAAAACATTACTACCATATGTAGAGGAAAGATTGAGTTTTAAAAATGATTAAATTAATTATATTCGATTTGGATGGTGTATTGGTTGATGCTCGTGAATTACACTACAACGCTTTAAACAAAGCTTTAATGTCTATCGATAATGTCTACCAAATTTATAGAGATGAACATTTATCTACATATGATGGATTATCAACAACAAAAAAACTAAACTTGTTGACAAAAAATAAAGGCCTACCAAAAGAGTTACACGATAAAGTTTGGGAGTTGAAACAGCAAATGACTCTAAAAATAATTGATGGATTTTCTGTTGATGATAGGATTAGAGGAATTCTTAGAAGTTTTAAATCAGAGGGTTACACTATAGCCTGTGCTACTAATTCAATTCGTGATAGTGCAAAACTACAATTGATTAGAAAAGGTTTCTTTGAATATATTGATTTTATGTATTCTAATCAAGATGTAAATAATCCAAAACCAAATTCAGAAATGTATTTGAGATGTATGATAAAGGCGGGTGTAAATCCCAATGAAACTCTTATCATAGAAGACTCACATATAGGTAGAAAAGGTGCTATCGCAAGTGGTGGAATATTATGTGGTGTAAAAGATACATCGGATGTGACTTATGATAAAATAAAAAAGTATATACAAGAATCTGATAATGAAATAAAACCAAAATGGCAAGGTGGTAAAATGAATGTTTTAATTCCAATGGCAGGTGCTGGTTCGAGATTTGAACAGGCAGGATATACTTTTCCAAAACCATTGATTGATGTAAATGGTAAACCAATGATACAAGTTGTTGTGGACAATTTGAATATTGATGCAAAATATATTTTTATTGTTCAAAAAGAACACTACGAAAAGTACAACTTGAAACATCTATTAGGTTTGATTACAAATAATAATTGTGAGATTGTTCAAGTTGATAATCTTACGGAAGGGGCAGCATGCACCACACTACTTGCCAAAGAATTTATCAACAACGATGAACCTTTGGTGATAGCAAACTCAGACCAATTTGTTGAGTGGGATAGTAATGAATTCATGTATTCAATGGTGGCAGATAATGTCGATGGTGGTATGTTAACCTTCGAGGCAACACATCCAAAATGGTCATTTGCAAAACTTGATGATGATGGTTTTGTCTGTGAAGTAGCAGAGAAGAAGCCAATATCTAATATAGCAACCGTTGGTATATATTATTGGGCTAAGGGTTCTGATTATGTAAAGTATACCGAACAGATGATTAAAAAGAATATAAGAACTAATAATGAGTTTTATGTTTGTCCTGTCTTCAATGAAGCAATCAAGGATGATAAGAAAATTAAAATATTTGAAATTGAAAATATGTGGGGTTTAGGCACACCAGAAGATTTAAAGAGTTATATTGATGAAAAAATATAAATCATTGTATGTAAATGGATGTAGTTATACTGTGGGAGATAATCTTGATGACGAATATACCTGGCCACACTTAGTAAGCAAAAAAATAAATCTAAATTTAATAAATCAAGCAAAAAATGGTAATTCATTTCAATCGATAGTTTTTAATTCTGTCAACCATTTATCATCTATGAACGCAAAAAATACAATGGTAATCATAGGTATTACATGGTCATCAAGATACATGGTTCAATTTGGAGATTCTGTAGTTAATATTACAAATAGTGATTTAGTTCAGAACAATACTAAAATAAAATTTAGTTCATTTCGTAGGTTATCCTCACCAAAAACCATATCAGGTAAAGAGTTATTTGACCTAATGAATTTCGATGTTAATGAAGGTTCATCTGAGGTTTTGAAAAGCTTTACAGATTTTTATAAATCTTTAGTTCAGCATGATTATAATTTAAAAAATAATCAAATTTTAAATTTACTTACAAATTTAATTTTGTTACAAAGTTTTTTAAAAAATAAAAAATTTGATTATAAATTTATTAGTTTTGGTTCACTCTATGGTGAAGATGTTTTGTCGAGTAATTGTGAACAACACAAATTAATTTTGAATGATTTTGATTATGAGAATTTGATTCAGTTTGATAGTAATTCTGTGGACATTTGTAAAAAAACAAAACACCCGAGTGAACTTGGATGTAGACAAATTAGTGAGGTAATACTTGATATCATTAATAGATAATTTTAATCAGGTCGATATGTTACATATGCCTGATGATATTGCTAAAATTTATAAAAATGTGCCTGAAATGGTAGAGATAGATAATCGTGGATATGAAATCTGCAGACCACTATTTAGTCATTCAGATTTACCAAGAAATTTTGGTTTGAAAGAAGTACATTTAAGTGACTATAAGGGAGAGGAGTTTGTATACTCCATGTATGTTCACCACAATCAAAAGTTATGGATTAAACACATTGAATTGATACCAAGTAAAATCCTCAATTTGATTCGTGAAGGTAAAGGTTATTTGTTGTTTGATAATACATTAGAGGGTAACAGGATCGATAAAGATTGGTTTGTTAATCCCTTTTATAAAAAAATAACATCTTTGAATTTACCTAATGATAAAATCATTTTTGTTACAAATAATTTATTAGCAGAAAAGACACACAATGATTTTTCAAAAAAGAATAAAATTAAATTGGTTTCTTTCATGTGGAATGTTCATGATATCAAGAGGTTAATTCAAACCAAAAATTTACCAAGTAAAGTCAACATAGATAGGGAGATAGAATATAAATCTAAAAGAAAAAACAAAATAAAACACTTTTTAAAAATAAATAGAACCAATAGGCCCGAAAGAAACATATTCATGTTGTTTATGAATCATCACAATTTATTGAAAAAATCACTCATAAGTTTTCCCCATTTATCTGATGAACCCTATCCGAATAATTTTGAAAAGTATTTGGTTGATAAAAATTTAGAAGACCTCCGTAAAAAAGTTCCATTCAATATAGACAAAACTGATGAGGATAATCAAGGTCCTGCTGGACAAGGTAAAGGTTTTTTTGACGCCGACCTACCCTTTCAGCCAATACATTATAAAAACTCTTTTATTAGTGTCATAATGGCAGCATTTCCATTTGAAGATAATGCTTGTCATCTCCATAGTTCGACATTTAATCCTATGTATTGTGGACACCCCATCATACAATTTGGGCCCTGTCAATCATTAAAGATTATGAGAGATTATGGTTTCAAAACATTTAGTAATTGGTGGGACGAAAGTTATGATGAAGAACCTGACCATTGGATAAGATTGCAAAAAGTTATGAATGTTACATTAGAGGTCTCAAGATTATCACCAAAAGAACTTTTGAATATATATATTGATATGAAAGAGGTTTTACAGCACAATGTCGATTTGATATCAGAGTATGACATCAATAAAAAATTATTCAAGAGGTTATTTTAAATCATGAATGATAAATTTTACAACAATAGGTTCACAATCTCATCACCGTTTAAAACGAGTTTTTTTGTGAGCTCACCCGTATTTAAAAAAGACAATGCAGATGTATACATAGGTGATTGGAAATCTTGTGCATCAAAAATTAAAAAGTATGAATTGAAAACAGATGAAGTCTATAGTGGTAATTTGTTTATAGGTAAGAAATATAAAAGTATAAATTTTGAAAAAATATTTCAATATGATATTTCGGATAATGTTATCTACATTAATCGATTTACACAAACACCATATCCACATGAATGTAATATTGTTCATGATTTAATATATTGTAATTCATTTGTTTTTTGGATACTATCACAAGACAACAATAAACTTTACAATGCTTGTCGTGTTCATCGTATAAAACTTAGAAAAATTAATGGTGGATTCTATGAATAAAGATTTCATAAGAAGAAAAAACTTACAAAAAAATATGATTAATATTGATTCAATATTAAACACAAATATCAATCAAAAACCATGGCCACACGCCGTAATTGATAATGTATTCAATATAAATTTAGAAACAAGTGATGCGAACAATTCTCATATAATATGGTTGAATAATATACATGATATTTTTTATAATAATATTGAACCCATATTAAATAAGTATCGTGCAGATAAAGGTGGATATAGAAAAAAGTTCAAAGATGATTACTATGTAGATTACGCTTTACAAGTACAAAATCCCCACCAAAAATCTGAAATACACATAGACCATGGCAGAAAACTTTGGTCTTTTGTTTGTTATCTTTTTCCGAAAAATTCGAGTGGTACTGGATTGTATGATAAGGATAAAAATTTTTTACAAGAAATAGAGTGGAAACAAAATAGGGCTTTCGCATTTTCTTCCAGAGGTGGTGATGTGGAACCAACTTGGCACGATTATGGAAATAATGATGATGAATACAGAGTAACTTTAACAGTTTTTATTTGCAAGGATAAATGAAGATAGCAGTTTTATTAAGTGGACAATTAAGGCAGTGGGAATATGCTAAAGAAAATCAAAAATGGTTTTGGGAAACTTCAGGTGCAACTCAAATCGATTATTTTATACATACTTGGAGTTATAGTGGAGATAGAAAAGGAGTATCTCAAGAATATGAGTGGAAAGATATAGCTAAATCTGAATTTAAACAAATAGTCGATTGGTATGATTGTAAGGGGGCTATCTATGATAGAAAACCACAAGAATATTTTTATGAAAATGACCATTGGAGTGGTCTGTTTTTTAGTCTGGCACAATCAATTATGCTTAAAAAAGATTATGAGGATAAAAATAACTTTCAATATGACTTGGTCATCAAATCAAGACCCGATATAGTATTTAACCCAAATAAATATTTTACACACTCTCATCTTGAAGACAATGTATTGTATACCACTCATGGTGGTAACATGGAACACGAACACGACTTGTGGAATTTTAATGATTGTTGTTTTTATGGAAACTCAATGACTATGGATTTATTAGTTGGAACATATTTTTATAGACAAAAAGTTATCAATGGTAACTCAGGACATGATATTGATAATGGAGATTTAAATTTTTTCACTTGTGGGCCTGGTACTCTTATTGCAGAATATTGTAGAGAATACGGAATAAATTTTTTCTCTACACAACCCATGAGGGGTGGATGGCAAGAAACACTATTAAAACTTGGTTGTCCACAAGATTTGAATTTACTTGATACAAGGGAGTTTCAAAAAGTAGAGAAATATTTTAGGGATTGGTACACCAAGTGAAAACATATAAACAATCTTCTGTGAATCATCAAACTGATATTTTTTCCGATTTCAAATCATTCGATGCTATAAATTATAATGATTTATTACGGATTCAAAAAAAAATAGAAGAGTGGACAAAAAACTATAATGGTATTCACTCTGAGATTTATAGGAATTCAGAGTTTATCAATTATCCACCAACAACTGAAAAGATATTAAATTTAGGTGGTGATTATTTGTATTTGGAACTACCATATGAATTTTTTAATGATTATCTTACAGCATGGACACATGATATATGTTTAAAACCTGATTCTCTTAAATGTGATTGTTACAAATGTAATAATTTTAAGTATCATCTTACTTGGAAAAAGATTAAAAAAAATATATTAAATGGTATCAAATGGATAACTAAAAATAAAAGTGTTGCATCTTATTCAATATTTGAAACATTTGGTTTGGGTATAATAAAACCGATTTACAACTATAGTCCTAATTGGCCTAAAATTGGAACACATAGAATTGCATATACATCTATTTTAAAAAGTGATGTTCCGTTTTTTTTTCTAACAAACGATAAAGATGTTTACATTGGTGATCTTCCTTATTTTAGAAATAAAGAATATTGTCATATGAAATTGAATAGGGTGGATAAAAAAATAAAATTTTATATTAGTTCATTTCGTGATTTTGATGAAGACAGAGACGAAAAGATTGGGGAGATTATTTACAAATGAAAATAGCATTTTATTGTTGTTCAAATGGTTACGGACACTTTCATAGAACACTTCAGATTTGTTCTTATCTTAAAGATATGAATATCGACATATATTGTGAAAAATATCAATACAATCGTTTTCAGAAATACATTTTATCCCAAAAAAATTTAAATTTTATATATTACAAAAATCCAAATATCAGATGGGACAGAAAAAATAATTTTTCTTTTTCTGATTATTTAAAATCTATTGAAGAGTCTTGTGTTGATATTGACAAATATGATGTAGTAGTTACTGATAATTTAGTATCAATCCTAAAGTATAGGCCTGATGCTATTTACTCTGGTTCTTTTTTATGGTACGATGTTTTTAAAGAAAAATTTGGACACAACCAATTTACAATGTACGAAAAAAAATTATTTTTTGAAACAAAACCTCTTGTGGTATGTAACAAATATGTGACATTGGGTTCTCTCAAGGACTACGATAATAAGTTTGAAATAGGATGGGGTGGAGAAGATTGTAGTGAAAAAGAATTTAATTTAGATACCCTCACATTTATAGTCCCATCTCTAAATTACACCGATGATTATGTCAAAAAGTTTTTACAGATAAGAGAACAATATAAAAATCAATATAATATGTCTTTCAATATAAATCATACTAAAAATTCAGTTTTTGTCGTAAGACCAGGTTTAGGTATTGTTAACACTTGTGTATCAAATAAAATACCTATGGTGTGCCTGTGGAGTGATAATGATTCATATGAAATTAAGTTTTTAGCACAAAAAATTGAAAAGTTTGGACTTGGTATTTGTCGTAATGTTAAGGATGAGATAGACTTGGACAACATTGTGAATTGTAGGGGTAATTTTGAAAATCAAGATATTGAAGGGTATAAAATGTTTGGAGAGTATTTGAATGAATATCATAACAGGTGAAAAATTACAAGATTTATGTGATGTACAAATAAGTAAATTAGAACATAAAAAATTCGAGTCTAACCAAAATAGTATTGATATAGATAATTTTAATTTTGAAAACTTCAATAATTCTGAGTTAGTGTATTGTAATATTTCATTGATAAATGAAGATAAACCAAAACTCAAAGAATCAAGATTATACGAAAAATTATGTTTGTTCAAAAAACCTTTTTCTTTAGTCTTACATAATGCCGATGATTCATTTAACAAATCACATATAAAATATTTAGATATACCCAATTGTAAATTGGTATACACTCAAAATATGAACTTAATTCATGAAAAAGTAAAACCACTTCCAATTGGAATAGCAAATAGTTTTTGGAAATGGGGTGATTTGTCAAAATTTCGAGATGTATTAGAAACTGATTTCGAGACTAAATCTGAATTTATATATTGTAATTTTACAAGGTCAGGTGGTGTTCGTGATGAGGATAGGTTAGATTGTTATGAAAATGTAAAAAAACAAAACATTCCATTTGTTCCAAATTTGCAATACAAAGAATATTTAAATACACTTAAAAAATATAAATATTGTATATCACCACAAGGTAATGGAATAGATTGTTATAGAACTTGGGAAGCACTATACTTGAAAGTCGTACCTATATGTATTCGTAGCCCTTTAATTACCTATTTTTCTAAGATATTTCCTATTTATATTTTAGACGATTGGAATGAATTAAACATTGATGATTTAGAAAAAAATTATTCTAATTTTAGTTGGGATAATTATGAGTTATTAGATTTTGATAATTTTATTAAACACATAGGATTAATATGAAAAAAGTTATATCTTTTGGTGATAGTTTTACCGCAGGTTTAGGCACAGATATTAAATACGAAGAATCACAGCTCGGTGGTCATCCTGATTGGAATACCATGACAGAAAAGGAGAAAACTCAAAGAAGACAAGATATGGCGCTTTGGAGAAACAAAAGGTCTTTCACAAAATATTTTTGTGATTACTTTCCACAGGCCAAATGGCAGAATTGGGGTATAATTGGTTGTTCTAATAAAGACATATTGGATTTGATATTTAAACACGATAAGAGACATCCACACAATGAACAATATAAAGATTACCTTTATTTGATACAATGGTCTTCCTCTCTGAGAGATTCTTTACCTTGGTTTCCTCAAATTTACAATGATGAAAGATTCTTCGGCCTTTCCACAAGTATAAAATCTTTGACTGCTACGCTAGGAAAGGGTAGGTCTATATGGAAGGATAAAGATGAACTAAAAGGATTAGGTAAATTTTTAGAACAGTATTTACCTAAATTTTATGTTGAGGCATATAATGAAGATTATTATAAAATTTATAATAGTAGTATGTTACATATTTTAATTAATTTTTTAAATTTTAGAAAAGTAAAATACATTATGTTTGATGGGTTCGAAACTATGTCTCATAACGATAAATTTATAGATACGAAAAAATATTGGGGATATGGGGATAAAACCATTCATTCCTACTTGAAAACTTTTGATGATGACGACTTGTTAGAAGAAAAAACAATGAAGTACGATAACAGACACCCAAGCAAAAAAGGACATAAATTATTTGCAAAAGAACTTTTTAGGTTTTATAATGAAGTTTACTAAAAAGGGAGTCAGATATTGGTTCGATACATTTAAGCATTTGAGGTCTTTTGATATTTTAGATTATCAAGATGTCATAGATTTATATTTAAAAAACCAATCACTTTTACAAAAAAATAATTACGAGAAACTTGGTGGAGATAATGAAAGACCAATAAACTCGGATGTCGAAAAAGTTGATAAAGATGGATTTTGGTTAGGATATTCTCCAGTATATTTTAATATTGACCCTTATGGAAAAAAGATAACTCAGGCAAAAGCAGATGTTGTCTCTATGGATATGCAAGGACATGGTAAATTTTGGGATAATTTTATTTATCTTGAATTACCAGCAGATTTGTTTAAACAATATCAAATATCTGTTCATTCAAATCCTGATATTTCTATTTTTAAAAAATTTACTAAAGAATTAGATAAGACTGATTTTAGTAAAGTGGAAGCTTTAAAATTAATAGATAAATATGATAAGGTTTATTCTGATAAAAAAAATTCATATAAGAATTTCTTTGATACAAAGACAGACTTAGCTTGGAAATCAGATTTAGAAATTGGACAATATTCGACAATCAAACAGAAGGGATTGATTTATCCTATTTGTTTCAATCATAAAAATTATATTTTGAAAAGAGGCTCTCATCGTGCACTATTTTGTGCTCTTTCGGATTCGGATGTGCCTGTATTTATACAAACTCCAAAACCTGATTGGGATGGTGAAACTCTCAATGAAAAAAATTGGGATGTTATGATAGAGTGTAATTTTGAAAATGAAGTCATTATGAATGTTGATGTCAATGAAAGAAAGTTGACATTTACAATGGATAATAAAATTTTGGGAGTATTTTAATGAAATCCTTGGCAGTGATAATCCACGCAAGAACACAAAGTACAAGATGTCCTAATAAACATCTAAGGGATTATGGAGATGGAAACACTTTGATTGATACGGCAATAAATAACTTATCGAGTTTAGTTGTTGATGAAAAGTATTTGGCGGTCGGTGAAAAAATACTATCAAACCGAGTCAAAGGTGATATTAAAATTCTTCATAGAGATTTTGATTCAGTAAAAAAAGGTAATCCCCCTATGAATGTTTTTTATAAACATCTTGAATCTGTCAAATCAGACTATATTTGTAATTATAATCCTTGTCAACCTTTTTTAAAAGTCGATGAAATACAAAAGGTGATTGATTTTTTTATTAGAAGTAATTGGGATAGTATGATTACAGTAAAAAAAGAAAAAAACTTTTTTTGGTCAAATGATTTAAAACCAGTAAACTTTGTTGAGGGTGATAGATTATCTACAATAGATGGCCCACATCTTTTTGTCGCCACTCATTCATTGGTATTTTATAAAAAAGATTATATATTAAAAAACTGGCAATATTTTTCAAATAAAGTAAACGACCCATTTCCATATGAGGTAATGTGGGATGAAAAAAATTTAATCGATGTTGATACAGAGGTGGATTTTGAATTAGTTCGGAGTTTTTATGAAAAAAAATGAACAATTCAAAAATAGTGGGGTAAGATATTGGAAAGATTTTTTTAATGATTTAAAGCCATTTGATAAGATTAACTTAGATGAATTGCTGACAAGGCATCACAATACCTTACTATCATTCGATAATTTTAATCCTGATAATGATTGGTTTTTCATACCGATAAAAAAACAATCAGACTTAGAAGAAAATTCTGAATTACTTAGACTACATAAAAAATTTAACTCACCAAATGCTGTCATTGAGAAAGGTAAAAATAAGCGGATAGCATTTAGTGCGTATGGAAAGTCTCCATATTTAAGGTCACATTACTCTAAAGGCGGTGAAGACGGCATCATAAACTCTCACCAAAATTGGAAAGATGGAATGATACGGCCAGGTTTGAATATTAGCAACTGGGATAATGTTACTAAAAGATTAATGAAAGGTAATATCACTAACGAATTTATCTACTTGGAAATACCATATAAAATCATTTTGGATTTTTTAGAGGTCAATCATACCAATCATCCAATGAAAATTCCAAAACAATTCGTAACTGAGATTGAAAAAACAAGAAACGGATGGAAGGACGATGATAGTGTTAATAAGTTAATTGATGAGTATGATAAAAAATATCCAAATTGGAATTTTGATTTTCCAGTCTTTGGCTATACCTCATTCATAAAATATGGAACTCTCTTTCCGACATTTTATTTCGGACATAAAATATTTAAAAACGGAACCCATAGAATGTACAATACTTGTTTGAGTAAATCTGATGTACCAATCTTTATAAATGTACCTACAAAAAACTTAAACAAATTTGATAAACTCATCATAGATAAAAATAAATTTATGATTTTTACTGCTAAACTATTTAGTAAATTTCAAGATGAGTATTCAAGGTTATTTATTAGTATCGATTGTAACGAGAGAATTGTTGAGTATTATTTATCAGATGATGATGTATATGGAGTGAGGTATGGTAGATTTAAAAACAAAAAATATTTAGGATATTCAGAGTTTTAATGAAGTATGATGATTTAAATAAAATTTTCCCAAGTCTAATGAAAGAATGGATGGGTATAAGTGATGAACAGGTATGGCAATGTAACGAGGGTGTGTCTGCTACAAGAATGAAAAATGTAATAAATACAATCGAAGGATTGGATTATGAATTAACTAAAAACCTTACCTTATTAGATGTTGGATGTGAATGTGGAATTTATAGTATGTATGCAACACAAAAATTCAAGAAAGTAATTGGTATAGATTCAAGTAAAACGGCCATTAAAAGAGCACAAAAAACAAAAGAAATATTTTTAGAAAATGGGTATGATGTATCAAATTTTATACCTATACAAATAGAGTTTCAAAGATATTGTATGAATCCCAAGTATAAGGTAGATAACAGAGGATACAATATGGCTATTTGGGAAAGTGGTGGTGGAAATTATGATGATAAGGTTGACAACAGTGATTTTTTTAAAAACAAAGTTGATGCACTTTTATGTGCCGAAATAGTTAGTTTGTTTGATGACCAAGTGATGGATTTTTTTGATAGAGTATTGAATCATATCAAATTAGTTATGATACAATCAAAATTTCAAAAAAAAAATCAATGGGAATGGGATAAAAGTGATTATGCCCAGTCGCCTGCAACAGTAATAAATAAACATAATTCTTATGAAAATTATGCCATGGAAGAAATCGTAAAATATTTAAAAACTAATAATTATAGTAATATAAGTGTATACCCAAAAAATAATGATTGTGGTGTCGCTATAGGGGTTTTATGAAATATGTTATAGATATAGACGGAACAATTTGTAAAGAAGAAGGTGAGGTAATCGGTAGAGAACCTTACATAGATAGAATTGCACAAATAAATAAATTGTATGACGAGGGACATACAATCGTATACATGACTGCCCGTGGACTTAAAAGTGGAAGGGGTGAAACATATTATCGAGTAATTACGGAAGAACAATTGAAATTATGGGGTTGTAAATATCATAAATTAGATTTTAAAGTACATGATGCAGATTTTTTCGTTGATGATAAGTGTGTAAATTCGGAAGATTTTTTCAATGAGTAATATTGCTTTTGGTTTTATCGGACAAACAAGATTCTCAGATATTTTAAATATTCACTATAAAAAAATAGAGGGAGAGTATGATTTTTTTATGTCTACATGGTATGATGAAAATTCAAACAATATTGATTTTAATTTTTTGAAATGTAACAAACACGACTTTGAAATCGAACAGAAAAAACTAAAAAAGATAGTACCTGGTAAGTGTTACGATAAAGAAAGTGGTAAATCACAAAGAATAAATAAAAATATATCTGCACAATATCTTTTGTTTCATATTACAGATGTTTTAAAATCAATAAGAGAATATGAATTAAAGAATAATAAGGTTTATGATTCTGTGATTGTCTGTCGACCTGACCATGTAGCTGATTTGAATGTTTTGAAATCGGAGTTGACTAATTTTACAAGACAATGTTTCGATGTACCAATAATATCAACACAATCTCCATTGTATATAAATGATTATAGTTTTACGATTGATAATGACGCTTTATTCATATTTAACAAATTTGCAATCAATTATATATTGAGATTGAGTGATGAATTATTTGTTCATAGAAAAGATTTAGATATAAAATATAGTTATCGTGGCCCACATGAGATGTTCCCATTTTCAATAATTAATAATAGAATTATATGTGTGACCAATAAGATTAAGACCAATGTAGTACGAACTCAAAAATTCTTCGATGAGAATTTCAGATGAATAAACCAATTACATACGCCTATTTAGAAACAACAAACTATTGTAATTTAGATTGTAGTTTTTGTAACCGAACTGAAGTTATAGGTGACTTACAACATATGCCACTATATCAATGGGAGAAGTTATTAGACGGAATAAAACATCACCCAATTGAAGAGGCAAAACTTATGGGTATGGGTGAACCAATGTTACATCCACACTTTGACCACATTTGTAGAATGTTCAAGGATACATTTCCAAATGCAAAACTTGTTGTGGCAACAAATTGTCAGTACAATATAAAAGAAGGTTTAGAATTTAGAAGAAAATTTCAAGAATGTTTAAAGTATATTGATGTATTATATTTTTCTATTGATGGTTGGGGTGAAAGTTACGAAAGGGATAGGTCACCTGCAAAATGGAGTAAGTTACTTAAGTTTTTAAAAGATTTTAAAACGCTAAATCGTTATAATTGTGAGTGTGTTGTAAATTATGTAGTGAATGCTTACAATGTAGATGATATAGAAAAAGTAGATGGTTTGAGAGAAGAAAATAATTTAGGTATGTTAAGATTAAACATTGCACAGATTTGGGATGAGAATACAAAGATGAGTGATGATTTAGCAACATCAGGTTATACAATGGAACAATTAGATTACCTTAGAGATACATGGGGTGAAAACATCATGGGTAGGTCTAAGTGGGATTTTGAAGATTGTTTTTGGGTAAAAAATGGATTGTATACAACGGTCGAAGGTGATGTTAAAATGTGCTGTCTTAATACTGGAGCAAAACCATTTGGTAATTTATTCGAAAATTCTATTGATGAAATTAGGTTGACAGAAGAATACCAAGATGTTAAAAAAGGCTGTGAATCTAATAATCCATCATCACATTGTCAAAATTGTTCTTACAAAGAACTTACACCGATTCTATCTCATGTCCAAAAATAATATTAAAATAGCAGTTTGTATATCGGGTCAGTTGAGAGATTTTCATATTTTTTCTCAGTTGTTTGAACATTGGAATAATTTATACGATAAAGTTGAATTTGATTTCTTTCTTGCTACTTGGAAAGATAAAAATGTTAGTAAACAAAATTTCAATTTTCTTACCAAATATAATTTATTTACTTTCGATGATATACCTAAATATATTTTTACATCCCATCCAAAAAATTCATTTTTATTTCTTTCATATTTAATGTATAAAGTACATGAATTAAGAAGAAGTATCTCCGAAAGATGCACAAAGGTAAAAACTTGTCCACCTCGTTTACATAATTTTTCTTACATGGAAACTATACCATCATATGATTGTGTGATTCAAACAAGACCTGATATTATTATATCAAAAATTTTATTAGATAAGATTGTTGAAACTCCCATTGAGCATTTCACTCCAAATGTGATTTACACATCACAAGGTACTACATCTAACAAGTCAGGTGGTATTACAGTGAAGGATGATAATTTCTCATATGGACATACAGCATCAATGGACAAATTATCTTATATGTATCACGATTGTTACATATTAGGAAATAATCATGGTAATGTCCACGATGGAAACGCCAATCAAATGATAAATCATAATATTGTAAATTGCCAATATAATCCAAGATTGAAACCGATGATTGTGAGAAATCAACCAACAAAAAAATTACATCCTACATCAGAATGGTTACGAAATAAAATCGATTCACACGGAGTAGACTACTTCTTTAACGAGACAGATTCACACGGAAAACTTGAAAAAATAAAAAAAGAATGGTGCATATAGTGAAAATAGCAGTTTGTATATCGGGTCTCGTAAGATATTGGAAAATTACTGAAAGCTTAATGTCTCGTTGGAACGATTTATTTGATGTGACATTTGATTTCTACCTATCAACTTGGAAAGATGGTGTGTATGTTAGGCCAGATAAAAACTTTGGAGTGGATAAAAATATTGATTACGATAAATGTGAGTTTCTTACTGATTACGAATTGGTAGACTCTAATACCATTGAATATGGTAGATACCTAAGTGGTGAATATTTTGTCAAATCTATTAACTCGGTATTTGATTTATTGAAGAGACAGGATAAAAAATATGATTTAGTTTTATGGACAAGAAATGACGCAGTCTTTTCAAAATCTTTTATACAAGATGTAATAAATGTACATAAAAAATTTATAGCTCCTAATATTATTTTAAATTATGATGGTATGCATAAACCAAACGGTGGTGATTGGGCACTCAAAGATTATTATTTTATAGGACATCAAGACTCCATGAATGTGTTTTGTGATATTCACAAACAATTTTCTAATTGTGATGATAAATCAATACTTACAGACCCCCCAATGTTTCTTGGTCAGTTTTTTCTTGATAATAAAATTTACCTGGCAAATCATCAAAAGGTATGTGGATTGGTAAAGAGTGAAAATCATTTTAAACTTAAACCATATAAGAGGAAGCTTCCAAGTGCAATTAATGGTGATAAACTTGTACAGATTATCAACGATAGGGGTGTCGACTATGTATTGGATAATTTTATGCATCTTAAAAATTTAAAGAAATTGGGTGTATGAGTAACTTAGCAATTATAGGGATTCGTAAGAATTCTAAGAGTATTAAAGACAAAAATATTAAAAATTTTTGTGGTAAACCTTTGGTGTATTGGATTATCAAATGTGCCCTACAATCAAAAAAACTCGATAGAATTATCGTGTCGACAGACTCAGAAGAATACAGAGATATTGTTTTGAATTATGGTGTGGAAGTTCCATTTTTACGACCAAAGGCTTTAAGTCAAGACAATTCCTTAGAAAGTGACTACTTATTACATGGGTTAGAATGGTTGTATGAAAATGAAGGATACACTCCTAAATTTGTTACGAGATTACAGGCTACATCACCATTACAATTATCAGAAGATATTGATAGGTCAATCGAATGTTTAGAATCAAATAAAGATGCAACTTCTTCGATGGTCGTATCGGAAGCGTTACAGCCACCCATGAAAGCATTAAAGGAGAAAGGTGGTTATTTAGTATCATATTATGAAAGTAAGAGTCAAGAAATAGTGAATCGTCAAGAATTGTCAAAGGCATATTATAGAAGTAATATAATCACCTCAAGAGTAGATGATTTTTTGAAAACTAAAAATCAAGTTGGTGATAAATCATTAAAGGTCGAAATTCCAATAGAAAGGTCTTTAGATATAAATTCAGAATTAGACTTTTACCTTGCAGAAAAAGTTATGAAAAAAAATGGAGTTGAAGGATGAAAATAGCAATTTGTTTTTCTGGTTTGTTAAAATATTGGGATTTTTGTTCTAATTTTTTCGAAAGATTTAATGATTATCGTGATGATGTTCAATTTTATTTTTATTTATCGACATGGAAAAATGAAAATGTTTGGATGTTTCAGGGTGAAGAAAGTCCGAGAAACGATGGTATTAAAAGAGTTGATTTATCAAAGTACAAATTTTTAAATGAATATCAAAGAATTGACGACTTATCTGTCAAAAAAATCATAAAGAGTAAAACAAAATCAAATTTCAAGGAATATTTTGCTCGTAATATAAGTGGTGTTTTCGAATTGTTAAATGGGCAAGGGATAGATTTTGATTCAGTACTTTGGTCAAGACCTGACCACATTTTTACGGATTTAAATAAAATTATCAATATCACAAAAGATTTAGGCACAAATCAAATATGTGGTAATGGTACGGAAAAGAAAAGCATTAGGGACTATTATTTGATTATGCATCCAAGTTTGACGGTTAAGTTTCAAAATATATTCAATGATTATTACATTGAAGAAAATGTACCAAACCCTGCAGATTTTTCAATTGGAAATATAATTGAATATCACAATATGGATTATAAAAATATTGGTTTAGGTGGTTACTTGATGAGGTCTAACAGAATGAACAAAAAGAAAGACCACCCAACCTATGAGGTTTTGAATAACTTAGCACAAAAAAATGGATATGATTGGGTGTTTAAAAATTTATTTAGGATAAGCAATTATGTTTAAACAATTAAAAAAAGATAAAGATAAAGTATTCGTCATAGCCGAAATAGGATGTAATCATCAAGGTTCTGTAGATAGAGCTTTAGAGATGATAAAATCTGCAAAACATTGTGGTGCGGATGCCGTAAAGTTTCAAAAAAGAAACAACAAAACATTATTCACAAAAGAGTTATATGACTCTCCTTATGACAATAGAAATAGCTTTGGTAACACTTATGGAGAACATAGGGAATACTTAGAATTTGGAAAGGACGAATATAAAGTCCTACAAGATTATAGTAAAGAGTTAGACATTCATTTTTTATCAACCCCATTTGATTTTGAAAGCGTTGATTTTCTTGCAGAGTTTGATTTGCCAGCATATAAGATAGCATCTGCCGACATGACACACTTACCACTTTTAGAATATGTTTCAAAACTAAAAAAACCAATCATACTTAGTACAGGTGGTGGAGATTTGGAAGACATTAGGAGAGCAGTTAGAGCAATAACCCAATTTAATAATGAAATTGTTATCTTACATTGTACTGCATCATATCCTGTTTTATATCAAGATATGAACTTGAATGTAATATCAACCCTAAAAAGGATGTTTCCTAATTATGTAATAGGATTATCAGACCACGAGAATGGTGCACATGCAGCATCACTCGCATATTATTTAGGGGCACGAGTATTCGAAAAACATTTTACATTGAATAGGGCGTGGAAAGGAACAGACCAATCCTTTTCTCTCGAACCAAGAGGTCTTACTAAACTCGTTAGGAATTTAAATAGGATACCACATCTTTTAGGTGGTGATAAAAAATTACTTGACTGTGAGAAAAAACCACTTAGAAAGATGAGAAAAAAAATAGTTGCCAGACATGATTTAAAAAAAGGGACTATTATTCAGAAACACGACCTTGATTTTAAATGTACAATGAATGATGGTTTACTTCCTCATAATATTTACCAAATATCTGGCTCAACACTCGATGTAGATATAAAAAAAGATGATATAATTAAATTAAAAGACACATATAACCACCAGGCAATAAATAAACATGGTATTTATGTGAATAAGGGAAAAAACTTTACTAAACAATGGTTTCATCTAAAAAGTGAAAATATTCATGAAGCCCCAACTATAGATTTTGTAATCAAAAATGTCGATAACAAATCCATAATTACCGCAGGAACATTTGTAGGTTTATTTCTTCCAGCATATTCCAAATCAACAAAAGGTAATGTGTATGGATTTGAACCAATCAAATCTTTTTACGAACACTCACAAGAAGTTATACACATGAATAATCTTAAAAATGTCATACTTGAAAATAAAGGGTTGTCTTATCGAAAAGAAAAACTTAGATTTAAAGAATCAGGTGGACAGACTTATGTAAATGAGACATCCCATGATTACACCAAGTCATTCAAAAGAACAAATCCATATGATGATGGAGTTTACATAAATTGTATTGATTTAGATTCTGTGATTCCCAAAGATGAAAAAATATCTATCATACAATTAGATGTAGAGTGGTTTGAGACTCATGTATTGATGGGAGCAAAAAGAATTATACAAGATAATCTACCTGATTTAGTCCTTGAGATAAAAGGTTTTGATTATGAGAAAGATGATAAACCGAAAAAGTTTTTCAATGATTTCTTAAAACCTCTTGGATATAGAGAGTGTAAAAGAATCTATAAAAATTATTTATTTTCAACTAACTCAAAAAATTTAAATGTCTGAACCAATATATGGAGTCAGAGCTAAGGATTATCTTAGGAAAGCCATTAGGCGTAAATATTTAAAAAAAAATCCTAAATATACTGGTTCGGTTAAAATTTATTGGAAAAACATACGAGGGACGAGGGATGGAGATATTACATGGGACAAGAATGAAGGTGAGGGGATTCGATACAAGTTTTTATTTAAGAATGGTTTGAAACATGGTTGGACTTTTAGTTTTTTTCCAAATGGTTCCTTAAAAAATTTGTGGTACTATAAAAATGGTAAGCAAAATGGTTGGAGATTTGAACTGCATGAAGGTGGAAAGATTTTCTTAATCAAGTATATGAAGAATGATAGAATGCATGGTTTTATTGGTGAATGGGATACACAAGGAAAAATAAAAAAATTTGGTAGTGTTTTTGATAAACAGCCATCAGGTGTTTGGTTCGATTGGTACAATGTAACCGAAGGTTTAAAAATTAGTTATTATGAGTAATAAATTAGAAGATATTTTATTTCCGAAAAAGAAAAGTATGGGACATAGAGATTGGGGCAGTGAAGAATTACTTGTTCTCATATCTAAAGTTTTATCACTTAAACTAATTAAATATAAAAAGGGAAGTAAAGGGGGACTGCAATATCATCATGAAAAGAACGAGTGTGGGTACATTGTGTCAGGTCAAATGGCAGTCAGATATGACAAAGGTGATGGAAAATTGACAGAAAAAATTTTGAACAAAGGTGATTGGTTTCATTTTCCACCAAAAACAATACATCAAGAAGAAGCGTTGACTGATTTAGAAATAATAGAAGCATCAACACCACATTTCAATGATAGAGTGCGAGTTGAAGAAGATTATGGTTTGACTTCTAATGATGGACTACCATCCACTACTGAAGACGAGGTGGAATTAAGATGAAAGAATTAATTATGGAAATATTAGAAATACAACATGAAAGAGGTATTGATTTATCAAAAAAGAAAGATAGGTTAGATGTTGCAAGACTTATAATGTTACAATTAAAATGCTCAAAAAGGCGTGAAATGGCCAATATGAGCATTATAATGCGTCCATATGTGTTAATGGTAGATAAATTAAATACTCTTATAGATGTATTATTGCAAATTTTAGTTAATGATAAACTTACAATAGAAGAAGTTATTGAAAAACTTAATCATGCGGTAGATTTTATAAAAGATGGGCAAGAATTAGAAGATGATTGGTATAATGTTGCAATGGACAAGACTAACTGGGACGAAAAACGAAACGCCCTATTAAAAGGTCATAGTTGGGATGTTAAAGAAATTATAAAAAAGGTAGAAGAAAGAGTAGAAGAAAAAGTAAAATTTGAATTAAAGAAAAAAAAATAATAATGAAAAACTGGTTATTAAATATAGAAAGAAAATTTGACATGGAAGATAAATCTGAATATTCTTACATTTTAAATCAAAGTGAAAGAACCACACATATACCACATTTTCAAAAATTTTTACAAAGTATAAATCAAGAAGATTTTTTCTTTTATCCGAATACCCAAAAATTTAAAAATAAAATTTGTAGTTTTTACAATGTGTCTCATGAACAACTTTTTTTATGTGATGGTTCGGATGTTGGTATCAAAACAATATTCGAATCAATGACAAACAAAGGTAATGTAATTACCACCCACCCATCATTTCCAATGTATAAAATATATTCTGATTTGTACCAATGTGACTATATTGGAATCGAACATTCTGATGATTACACCATTTCAATCGATAATATGCTTACCAATGTAAATTCGAAAACAGATTTGATAATATTGGCAAATCCCAATAGTCCTATGGGTGAGTGTAAAAACATGAATAGTATTTTACCTTTATTAAAAACTAATGTCCCTATTCTTATTGATGAAGCATATGTTGAGTTTTCTGATAATAAAAGTTTTATAAATTATATAAATGATTATCCAAATCTAATAGTCACTCGTACCTTTTCGAAAGCGTTTGGTGCGGCTGGATGTCGTATTGGTATGGTGTTTTCGAATAAAAAAAATATAGAATTGATTTCAAAATTTAGACAAATGTATGAAATTAGTGGTGTTTCGATGAAGTACTGCTCGCATTTATTAGACAATTACGACATTGTAGATACTTATATACAAGAAGTTATTAAAGAAAAAACAAAAATTGTTCAGTTATTACAAAACTATGAAGTTATAGATTCCAATTGTAATTGGGTACACTTCAATAATAAACAAGATAATAAAAACATTATAGAAATTTTTGAAAAACATAAAGTATTGGCAAAATTTTGTTCCATACCACATGATGATAGAAAAAATTGGTGTAGGTTGACCATACAACCTAATTTATCGAATCAAAAATTTATGAAGGAGATAGTATGATAAAATGGCTTAAAGGTTTATACATGAAAATAAAATTACATATTCAGTATAAAAAAAGATTAAGAGAAATAAAAAAGAGAGACCCATTTATTTACAAATAATATGAAATTAATTTCAGAGTTATGTCAAAACCACAATGGTGATATAGATTTACTCAGAACCATGATATATGATTCTGCACTTAATGGTGCGGATATATGTAAAATACAATCCATAAAAGCTGATTCCCTAACTCGAAGAGATGAGTATGAGTTATTTAGAAAATATGATATGGAATATAAAAGATTCAAGGAATTAGAATTAAGTTATGATGATGAAAAATTATTTATTGAAATATGTAATAAAAATAAAATAATACCTATGACGACAATTTTTTCAATCAACGATTATGATTATTATAACTCATTGGGATATGATTATTTGAAGTTGAGTGGGTATTCAATGGAATCATTTGATTATGGTTCGAAATTAGATAAATTTAATTTTAAACATTTAGTTTTTTCAACATCAAGTTTGACTTTAGATGAGATAAAAAAATGTATACAAAACTTATCAGGTACAAATTTTACAATTCTACATTGTATATGTGTTTATCCAACACCACTTGATAGGTCAAATTTATTCAATATACATTATTTGAAACAATTACATAATGATGTTGGATTAAGTGACCACTCATCTCCAATGGATACGGATTTACAAATAAGCAAACAAGCAATATTTCAAGGTATCAGTATGTTAGAAAGACATTTTAGAATAACCGATGTTGAGGATACCCGTGATGGTAAGGTATCAATTACACCTGATATGCTATGTGAATTAAAAAGATTTAGTAAATTATCAAATGATGAACAATTTGAAGAATTAAATACATTTGATGATAAACAAGAGTTTAACCATAAATATTATAGAGGAAGGTTTAAATGAATATAGGAATTGTAGGTAAAGGGTTCGTAGGAACAGCAATATCAGATGGATTTAAAACGCAAGGACACGATACAATCTGTCATGATGTTCGATTAGAAACAAACATAAGGGATGTTTTGAATACACCAATCACATACATATGTGTACCGACTCCAAGTGCACCAAATGGTGATTGTGATACGAGTATAGTTAAAAGTGTATTAGAAGAATTGTATTCTTTACAATACAAAGGTTCCGTGTGTGTAAAAAGTACTGTTAAACCAGGTAGTATTGACAAATGGAAGGAAAAATTTGGTAAAGTTTTAAATATAAGTTTTGTACCTGAATTTCTCCGTGAGAGATGTGCAGCATTTGACTTTATACACAACAATAATGTTTTAGTGATTGGAACTGATGATGATGAAACTGAAAGTTTAGTTCGTGAGTGTCATGGAGTTTTACCGACACATACAGTTGTAATGAAACCAATTGAAGCGGAACTGATGAAATATTTCAGTAATAGTTATAAAGCTATGAGAGTAACATTTGCTAACGCATTTTATAAAATCTGTCAAAAGGTTGATGCAAACTATGATGTAGTAAAGGATACATTTTTATTTCATGGAATTGGTGATGGTCATTACTTGAAAGTAAATAAAAAATTCGGTGGATTCGGTGGGACTTGTTTACCTAAAGATACAAAAGGATTGGTAAATTTAGTTAAAGATTTAGATTTAGATATTGAATTATTTAATACAATTATAAGAGATAATGATAAATTCACTAATGTATCGAACAAGGAAAATCGTGAGGAAATATGAAAATATTAGGAATTAACGCTCTCAACCACGACGCTGCTGTAGCGATGATACAAGATGGTGAGGTATTATTTGCTGGTCATAGCGAAAGATATAGTGGGGTTAAAAACGATTCTGATTTAAACAAACAATTAATTGCAGATTGTCTTAGATATGGAAAACCTGATAAGGTTGCATACTTTGAACGACCATATTTAAAAAAATTAAGACAATTAAAGGCTGGTCAGTATAGTGAGGTTTTATCCACAAAAAATTTACCATCAAATTATTTGAAAGAATGGATAGGTAATAAACCAATACATTATGTTCAACACCATCAATCTCATGCTGCAGCAGGATACTACACGAGTCCTTACGAGGAATCAGCAATTGTAGTAATTGATGCGATTGGTGAATTTGAGACTTGTACGATTTGGTACGCTTGGGGTAGTCATTTTGAAAAAAGATATAGTTTGAAGTATCCTAACTCATTGGGATTATGGTATAGTGCTATGACACAACGACTTGGATTGAAACCACAAGAGGATGAGTACATCCTTATGGGAATGGCAGGTTGGGGAACAATTGATGAAGAGTTGAAACAAAACATACGAAGTGATTTCTTTAACGATAGTGATAATCCAATAGATTTGAAAGATAATTTACACAGAGGTTGTTTGTCATGGAATCCTGAATATTACAAAGATGATGATAGTGATGAATGGAAATTCAACATAGCAGCAAATGTTCAATCAATTTGTGAGGAAGAGATTGTAAAGGTTTTTGAATTGACAAAACAATTAGTTCCCGAAACGGATAATTGTGTTTACATGGGTGGAGTTGCACTAAATTGTGTAGCCAACTCAATCATAGCACGAGACCATTACCCTAATCTATGGATACTACCAAATCCAGGTGATGCAGGAAGCTCATTAGGTTCAGCCGCTTATCTATTTGGAGAACATATTAATTGGACTTCACCATTTACTGGATACGATATAAAAGGAAAGTACCCAACCACAAAGGTATTGAATCAATTATTAAAAGGTAACATAGTTGGAGTGGCAAGTGGAAGGGCAGAGTTTGGGCCAAGAGCACTTGGTAATCGTTCTCTGATAGCAGACCCAAGAGGTAATGATATCAAGGACAAGGTAAATGTAATTAAAAGAAGACAGAAGTTTCGTCCCTTTGCACCATCGGTGTTGGAAGAGCACGCACACGAAATATTTGATATGCCTGTTAGGAAGTCTCAATTCATGCAGTTTACGGCACCTTGTAAATTTCCTAAGAAGTATCCAGCAATATGTCACATTGATAATACTTCACGAGTACAAACCGTGAGTAAGGAAGATAATCCTGGTTATTATAATTTGATTAAAAAGTTTTATGAAAAGACTGGATGTCCTATGGTTTTAAATACCTCATTGAATATTAAAGGTAAACCAATTGTAAATTCCTACCACGATGGAGTGGAGTTTGAGAAGAAGTACGGAGTAAAAGTTTTTTAACATATATTATCCCGCTTCGTATAAAGTCTATCTTTATATATCGCCAAAAAAACTCAAAAACATAACTTTCTTGCATCTTAATATTTATTAATGAATAACTACATTTAGGAGAAAATTATGTGTGATTGTAAGAATTGTAATTGTGAGTCTTGTGACTGCGGTTGTTGTAATTGTTAATGACAAGACACCTTAAAGAACAAAATATTGGTTACTTTGAACATTGGTGGAGAGCTATGAAAATTAGTGGTGCCTTATTTGTGCATGCATTTTTACCCGATATATTGAGTGATTATGCAAGTAAAGAAATAAACAATAATGAATAAACTCACCCAAGAGCTTATAAAGGATTTAATAACTGAAGAGAATCTACCTGAAGGTTGGTGGACAGACATGAGTGCATTTGCACAACGACAATACAAGAAAGTATTTCCTGGTAGTGAAAAAACTATTGATGCTTCAAATCCATCTGGTAAAGAAGAAAGAGATGCATGGAAACAAGGTAAGGATGGTTGGGAAATATTAGACGATGAAAGGGCAAAAGTCACCAAAGTAAGGGATTATTCTGAAGAAGAATACCAAGACGAAACGGGTGAATACTTTGGTAATAGTGATGTGATAGCCCCAAATCTAGCAAAATCCGATGAAGAACTAATATCCAAGATGAAAAACGCCAAAACTGAATATTTTGATTCAGAAAAACTTCAAAATATGAACAATACGGATGTAGGAGAAATTTTAGACGCATCTGAAGATGGTGGTAGTGAAGCAATGGTAAAACTTGGAAAACAAAAGGCAAAAGGATATGGTAAAAATTGGGATAGATTAGAGAAGGGAATAGAGGATTTAGATAAGGAAGGTTCTGATGGAGTACCACCACCTATAGCTTTACGAGATAAGAAAGGTGATTTACACCTTATGGCTGGAAACACTCGTATGATGTCATTTACCGCGGCAGGTAAGAAATTACCACTCAAAGTAATTGATTACGATGGTGAATTCGACCATGATGCTTGGGAAGAAAAACAAAAAAAGGAGGCAGAAAAGGCAAAGATGAATGAGGGTGACCTAAACGAATATACAAAATTAAAGCTTAGAATCCCCAGTGACATAAAGAATATACACAAACTTTTTAAGAAAAACAAGAAAAAACTTTTTGTTGTGGGTGGAGCAGTAAGGGATGCAATATTAGGAAAGAACCCAAAAGATTTTGATTTAGCAACAGATGCTGTACCTGACGAGGTATTGAAGATAGCAAAAAAAGGTGGGTTGAAAACCGTAGAGGTTGGAAAACAATTCGGTGTCGTGATAGTTGGTGGACATGAAATAGCAACATTCAGAAAGGATATTGGTAAAGGGAGACGCCCAAGTTCAGTTGATTATACCGACATCGAGGGTGATGTAAAAAGACGAGATTTAACCATAAATGCACTCTTCTACGATATGGATAGAGGTGAGATTGTAGACTTGGTTGGTGGTGTTGCAGACTTGAAAAAGAAAAAGATTCGAACCGTTGGAAATGCTGTCGAGAGATTTGATGAAGACCCATTGAGAAAGATGAGAGCACTAAGATTTCAAGGTGCACTCGGTGGTAAGTTGGGTAGGGAAACTGAAGATGCACTAAGAGAAAATCCAAGTCTTAAGGGTGTGAGTAAAGAAAGAATAAGAGATGAGTTTGTCAAGTCAATCAAGAAGGCAAAATCAACTAAAAAGTATTTACAATTGGCAGATGAATTAGGATTTACAAAACAGATACTCCCAAGATATCAAGTGAGTATTCCATATATAAATGAAAACGATTATATTTTATTTTTAGCTTGGATTTTACGAAAAAATGATGTAAATTCTATACGGAAATTGAATGGTTTAGCTTATCCTAATCAAGATATAGTTAATATTCAGTTTCTAAATGCCTTACAATCATTTAAACCTGAAAATATATTCTTGATTAAGAAGTTTCAAGAAAAGACCACTCTTAGTGATAAACAAATCATTAGGTGGGGAAAATATATTAGAACAGATTTTAAGAAGTTGGTTAAGTTTAAACTATCGGTAAAGGGTAGTGATGTTTCAAAGGATTTAAAAGGAAGAGAAATAGGTAAGGCTATACAAAAATTAGAAAGGGATAAATTCTTGAACGAGGCAAATGCAGTAAGGGGTAGTAAAGTAGAAAAGTTTATTACAGGTCACAATCTTACTATGAAGGGTAAGAAATATAAAGAAATTGAATTTGAAACCTTGAAGGTTGATAATAGTAGAAAGATGATTACATTGAGAATTTTAGCACCAAAGAAATTATTTGGTATTGAGACACCTGTAAAATTTTCAACACTAAGGAGAGGCCCTTTCTTAAAAACCGACACAAAGAAAAAAATAAAAGAAATAGCAGTCAGACCTAAACCAAAGAAATTTAAGGACATTTATAATGCGTTGCCAAGTGACTTGAAGAAACGCGTGTATAATCTTAAAAACTATGACCAACGAAGAGACCATCATCCTGAAGGAAATGTACTCAAACATACGATTGCAGTTACAAATAGAGCACTAAGAACTGGTGATATAGATTTTGCACTTTCTGCATTATTTCACGATATAGGTAAAGATTCAACGGCAAAACTACATCCAAAGAAAGGTTTTTGGACACATTATGGTCATGAAAAAGTTTCAGCACAGCTCGTATTAAAGTACAAGAAGTGGATAAAATCGATGGGTGGTAATGTTGCTGATATTTATTACATAGTAAAACAACACATGAGAATGAAGGTGTTTGACAAGATGAAATGGACAAAACAAGATAAATTAAGTAAATTTAGGGCTTTTCCAAAACTCAAAAAATTCTCTCAAACTATGGACATAGGTGGAAGAGGAATAAATGATTCCGTAAATGAAGGAGTAAATGATCCTGGTATTTTGAAAGCTGTATTTTTAGCTGGTGGGCCAGGTAGTGGTAAATCATTTGTTGCAAGTGGGTTATACGGAATTCCAAAGAAAGTAAATGTATCTGCTTATGGACTAAAACTTGTTAATCAAGATAAAGAATTGACAAGAATGTTGAACAAGTATGGTTTTGGTACGGACTTGGATGATATGCCTGATGAGTTATTTAGACAACTAACAGACCCAACATATGGTGACTATAGTGGATTGAGAAGTAGGGCAAAAGAACTTACTGCCGCTAGAAAAAAACTTTACATGAATGGTAGATTGGGAATGATAATCGATGGAACGGGTCATAAGTACGATAAAATCAAAGACCAAAAGAAAGAATTAGAAGAAATTGGATACGATTGTTACATGGTATTCGTTCATACGGATTTAGAAGTTGCACAAAAAAGAAATATGGAAAGACCGAGAAAATTAAATCCTGAGATTGTAGAGAAATCATGGAATGAAGTTCAAAAGAATAAAATATACTTTCAAGGATTATTTGGTAATGAAAATTTTATGATGGTGGATAATTCCAATACATTAAGTCCAAAACAAGCCGAAAAGAAATTTAATATGTTGGTTAAAAAAGGAATAGGTAAATTTATCAAAAAATCTGTTAAAAACTATCGTGGTAAACAATGGATTGAAAAGCAAAAGATAATGAAGGAATCTATAAACGAGGAACCAACAAAAATTAAAAAGGTAGTTGGAATATATGGTGGTAGATATCAACCATTTGGCCCACATCATTTTAAAACTTACAAATGGTTAAAATCAAAAGTAGATGATGTGTACATAACCACATCCAACATAAAGAAACCACCAAGACACCCAATGAACTTTAGTGAAAAAGTCCGTCATATGACAAAGATGGGTGTTCCAAAGAATCGTATAGTTAAGGCAGCTTCACCATTAAAGGCAGAAGAAGTGCTAAAAAAGTACGATTCTAAGACTACAGCAGTGATATATATATTTGGAGAGAAGGATGCTGGTAGATTGAGTGGTGGTAAGAAGAAGGATGGTACAGCATCATACTTCCAAGATTATAAGAAAAATAAGAGAAATCTTAAAGGTTATGAAGAACACGGATACTTTATGACTGCACCTCATGTTTCGGTGAAGGTTGGTGGTAAAGAAGTTAGTGGAACTGTAATGAGAGATTTATTAGGTTCTCCTAAAATCGAAGATAAGGAAAGACCAAAACTATTCAAACAAGCCTTCGGTTACTTTGATAAGGGTGTATATAGTATGATGACAAATAAGTTCAAAAAACTATATGAAACCTATGATAAGTTTTTACAAGAAAAAGATATTAGTGAAATAATAAAAGAAAGTTCGTCAGTTGGTGGTAGTATTCCAACCATTAGTGATGAAGGATTGTATGATTTTTTCCAAGATTTTAATGATTACCAACGAATCTCTAAAAGATGGGCAGAACAACACGGATGGGAATTGGTTAATTATGTACTTAGTGATTACGCCCAAGACCCAAGACCGAAGGAAGTTCTTTCATTTAATAGTTTAGAACCTCAAATGGTTAAGACCGTCACATATGGAAAAACAATAAATCAAGGTGGAAAGAATTGGCAAAGTGTAGATGAACCATACGCTAAATATGCACAAAGACAGGCAGAAATTAACCAATCAATCGGTTGGGAATTGGTTAAATTTATGATGAAACCAGGTAAACAGGATGTAAAAATGGATGATACTTGGAAAATAGATAACTTGGATGTCGTTGATACGGATAAATTAAGTAATTTAGCAACAGAAAAGGATAATGAACTAATGTCAGAAGGAAAATTAATAGCCGCCAGAAACAAAGGTCATTTAAAAAATAAGGGTGAAACAGCACTTGATTTAAATGGTATGAAATCAAAGTTTAAAGGTCGTGGTGATATATCCGACGCTTTCGTTTTTGCTATGGAAGATTTACAGAAAGCAATTAAATCTCTAAGTGTAAAACAAAGAGATAAGATTTTTATGAATGGAAAGGCCTTTATGAATTTAGAAGTTATGTGGCCCAAGTCAGCTAATGTTATCGATTATGATAAAGCTGAAATAGTATTTCATGGGGCACTTGAATACGATGATGATGGAAATGTTGTTGGTGAAGTCAAGGGAAGTGCTAGAATGTTAGCTGGTATGATTAAACAAGTCAATCAAAATGTACAGAAAAAGTATAATATTGGAAAACCAAACTTTTTAACAGTTCCTAAAACACAAAACTTTGGTACAAAGAAAAGACAATACTTAAGTAGATTGAATAAATTACAGAAGGAATATGGATTAAAGGATAACGACACATTGGGTAAATATCACCAAAGTTATTGGGAAGAATTTATATTTAACGCAGCAAAACAATTTGGGTTTACAATTCCAGCCACAAAATTAAAGAAATTAACTAAGAGATGGGCATTCTTTGATAAGAGTTACAAAGTTCCAATGATTAGAAAAGATTTTAAAAACCAACCTGAGTTCTTAGATTGGGTATTGACTACAGACAAACAAGACCACGCTAGAATGGTCAAGGAAAATATGAAACCATTTGAAGTATTATTCTTTGATGTTGGTGCTGAAATAATGAAGAATGTGAGTGGTTGGTTGGCAGCATCACCAGACGCAGCTGTTCAAGGTATTAAGAAAAGACTTGATGCGGCAATTAAAGATGTTAAAAGTAAAAAAGATTTAAAGAAGTTAAACAGATTAAAAATACAATTAGACCGATTAAATGCTATTGGTGGATTGGATGCCATCGTTCCAAGTGAAGGTATTGTTTTTAAATACAAGGGAAAGACATACAAATTTACTGGAGCATTTGCACCAATCAATCAGATTACTGGTTTAATGACATTTTAGGAGTAGGTTATGGGAGATAGTATATTATCATCAAATCATAGAGAACGGGCAAGACAGATAGAGAATATCAGACGAGTAGCCCGTGGTGATAAAGTTGAAAAAAAGATTTATGTTCAAATGGAAGATTTGGATGAAAAGAAAAAACGACAAGAGCAGATTGTAAAGGAACGACAAGAAACATTAGATAGGACAGATGCCCTAAAAGGTGCAAGAACACCTTGGTTTTGTCCAAAGTGTAAAAAGACAATGAAGAGTCACTTGGATGATAAGATGTATAGATTATACGACCAATGTTTTGATTGTCAAGTTAAATTTGAGGCTAAATTAAGAGCCAAGGGTACATATGAGAATTGGGAAAGACAAAAGGTACTAAATAATAAGTTGGCATGGATTAAAGACCAAAAAAGTGGAGTACAAGATTGGCGTAAAGAGGCATCTAAACCAATTGAAGTTCATGAATCGGTTGGTGTAAAAGAATTAGAATTGGAAACAGAAAAGTGGAGTCAGAATACGGAACAGATAGAAAAAATGGCCGATGAGGCGTTAGAAGAATTTGATAAGATGGAACAAGAGACTCAAGAAGAACTCGAAAGTATAGAGATTTAATATTTATGAATATGAGAAAAGATAAATACAGTCCTTTAACAAAAGAATGGTGGGATGATATAGTTGAAAAAGAACTCCTAAACGAAGGTGGTGCTTATGGACATATGGCTCATCCTTTTGATGATAAAGATTTAACATTCGGTGATTTAAAAAAGATTATTGAAAATGGATTGGGTGGTAAATTGAGTCGTGAGGATAATGTTACTGAAAAATTAGATGGTCAAAACTTAATGATTAGTTGGAGAGAAGACTAATGCCTATTACAATAGATGTAAATGTTGGAGATACCATATTAGGTGGTAGATTCAAAAATAAAAAAATTAAAGTAAAAGAAATTGGCAAAGACCAACATGGGATGCCAACGATAAATGGGAGAAAGGTTGTTAATTTCAGAGTACAAAAAGTTGAAGAAAAGGTCACTCGTGATAAAGATGATTACGCAAAGTATGAAAAACCCGATGATAGTGATTTTGACCAACCACATAAAACACGAAATGAATCACAATATAAAAAAATGATGGAGATAATAGGATGATTATTAACTGGATTAAATCACTTTTTCACAAAACACCTGATGAAATTGTTAAGTTAAAGGAAATAATAGAAAAACAAAAACAAGAAAAACAACAATTACAAAAAGATTTAGATAAATTGTTGGGTAGAAAAAGAATTAATAAAAAAGTCGTAGCAAACGCTAAAAGAAAACTTACAAGAACAAAGAATGAAATTAATAAGATGGTAGAAGTATTTGATAACGAAGATGTAGATGATGCGGTCAAGTTCCTTCGTAAGTTTTCAAAATAGTAATAATTATATACATATATATAGGAGAGAATAAATGGGAATAGTCGATAGAACAAAACCAGTCATACGAGGTAATCTTGGTGATTATAATCATGCAACAAAGGTAGATTCAAGTACCACTATAGCATTTAGTGGTTCAAATGAAGGTAGAGCATTTCTCGTTGAAAATAAAAGTAATGTTGTCATCCATTGTTCAGCAGGTGGAACAATTGGTGCAGATGCATTAGTGGCAGGCACACTCTATCCGATTGGAGTACAAAAAGTGGCAATCGGTGGAACTGGTGTCATCTATGTCCTGAGATAAATGTCCGAAGCTAAAATCAAAGAGGTAATTAAACAAGAGTATTTAAAGTGTGCAGTAGATCCTGTATATTTCTTAAAGAAGTATGCAGTAATTCAACATCCACTTAAAGGTAAAGTCCCCTTTGCTCTATATCCGTTTCAAGAGGCATCCCTCAAAGATTTTAAAGAAAATAATTATAATGTCATTTTAAAGGCTCGTCAGTTAGGTATATCAACATTAACTGCAGGATACGCATTATGGATGATGACATTTCAAACAGATAAAAATATATTGGTAATTGCTACCAAACAAGATACCGCTAAAAATTTAGTTACAAAGATTCGAGTAATGCACGCAAACCTACCGAGTTGGGTAAGGTCAAATTGTGTTGAGGATAACAAACTCTCACTTAGATACTCAAATGGTTCACAAGTAAAGGCGATATCAAGTACTGAGGACGCAGGTCGTTCAGAGGCACTATCTCTACTCGTCA
>Ga0315315_10000146_pt1 | contig 52199 bp, 38 predicted proteins | sample M140m3416metaG_FD_203699 | JGI IMG/M metagenome (GOLD analysis project Ga0315315, IMG submission 203699) | Ammonia-oxidizing marine archaeal communities from Monterey Bay, California, United States - M1 40m 3416 | ecosystem: Environmental > Aquatic > Marine > Intertidal zone | place: USA...
CAAACGCGACCAATGAGGTCTTGAAGACCTTACCGGACCCTCTGCGCACAACCATTGAAGGATTACTCCGCACACAGCTAAAGCCAGGCCAATTTACGGAAGGCGAAGATGGGCGTGTCTTCGTGAAACATATCACGCAAGACTTCGGCAGGAAATTTGTAGAGAACTTGCCTGCGCTCTTTCAGCCGGAAACCGAGTCTGAACCTGCTGTGCCTGAGCCGGAGAAGACGCCTTTGCAGAGGGCCTGCGCGGAAATCGTGGGTATCTTGTATGAGAACAAACGCAACGAACTCTACACATATCTCCACGCAACTATCGCGGGGATGGGCCTCTCTAAGGAGGATATCAGCTCGATCAAGGGTGCTATGGGCATTGAATTCGACCTCATCGCCGACCCCCCCACTACTGGAGGTGCGAGGAAAAAACAGAAGCTCTCTTCCGCGTGGGACACGTATACAGAGACGCTCACGGACGAGAAGCGCATGAGTATCAATAAGAAACTCCTGCAGCTTGCGGAGGATGATGGCATGAGTGAGTCTGACGACGAGGGCTCCTGCGATTCTACACCCGAGGATTCCGGACTCGAGAAAGCGGTGGAGAAACTTGTGAACGCGTACAATGCGACACAGGATGATGAGTCGAAGATAAGACTTTCGGAAGACCAGTCTCTTGTGGTAGACCTCGAATGTGAGCTGTCCAAGGCAGGGTCGGACGTACGCAGTGCGTTCGCCGGCCTCATCGAGCAGCAATTTTCCGAGGACGAGCGTCTCCGGGGAATGCTTTTCGACAAACTTGGATTCAGCGACTTTGAACCCGGGGATGTGTATTTTATGCAGGCAGATGGAATTATCACAAAACTCATCATAGTCGTGGATGTGGCAACGGATCATTCCTTGTTCTGTTACACAGTCCCGGATAACGTCCTCGCAAGCGCACAGAACCAAGGCAGACATCTCTGGACATCTTGGTCGCTGCAGAACCTATTGCTTAAGATAATATACCTGGGAAAGGTCGAGCACTGGGACAAAACCATGATGCAGGGTTGGTCCAAATTCTGTTTTACAGACGACCCCGTTGTCTATGCACAGCTCTTTCTGACAGACCCCAAAAGTCACTCCAAGTGGGTGCAAGCGGAGTATCTAGCTATGGTTGGCGCGCGTTCGGGTCCGAAGTCGATGGAGTTCAGCAACACCGTGGAGCTTATTGAGGATTCGATTGACGTCGTCACATTTCCTTCGTGTGGTGTTGTGCAGCTGGATGAAAAGCCGACGATCACCGACGAGGGTCTCGTGGTATTGTCCGAGACAGACCAGGCGACAGTTGAGGATGTCAAGGATACTGTGGTCCTGAGGCTTGTACATGACAACGAGGCGTACAACGTGGTCGTCAGGATCTCCGAAGAGGGCAAACAGACATTGGAGTTGACAGATCTCGCCGGCAAGCGATTCGCGCTCTCAGGGACGGTAAAGGATGACTTCGATAGTGAGTTCCCAGATGCCGAAATGCTGTCTGGTTCCGACGGATTTGGTAGGCGGTTGGTGCATGGTGATTTGCTTACCATGTTGAAGGCTGAAGTCAAAGAAATGGAAGAGCTCTTCGGCGTAGATATTGATCTCGAGCAAATCGTCATTTCTGATGGCGAGAAGCAGTACAGGCTGACCCAAGAGCCATTCCAATTCGTGCTAAATGTATGCAATTGTCTGATGGGTCTCTCTCGCAAGGGAGATAAGGCAGCCAAGGATATCGTCCGGATGGGTCTCTCTCGCAAGGGAGATAAGGCAGCCAATGATATCGTCCGTGAAAAACTAGATAATTGGTCCCGGGCTTACCACGACTTCTGCTTGGGTGGAAAACAGTTCACTGACGCGCTCAGCAAGATGATTGCCATTCTTGAGTCAGGAAAGAATGAAGTGGCCATGAAGGAACAGCTTCTGGATATCCTCGATGGCCAAAACGTTCAGAATGTCATCAACGAGACCGACTCCGAGTGGCTCATGAAGACAATGGCACAGAACAAGTTCGGGGCCGTACAGGAGATCATGTCGGGGGAAGATGAACCCAGTCTCGAGTTCACGAAGCCATTGGGCAAACACGAGGAACTTGCTGAAGTTTTCCAGCAGAAACTCGACGACTACTACGAAGAGCCCGAGAATCAGCACGACTTGAAGAAAATCGTGGCCGACTGCACGGAGACTGGAATCCTGATGGCACAGGCACTCGTCGAATCGAGGTACTTCAAGGACGTTACCCACGCCCTTTCTTTCATCGAGGAATACTCAGTGACAACAGATGTAGAGACAGCTCACGGGGGTTTTGAGAAGAACTCCACGAGTTCGGTGTGCCACCAGGGAAGCTCGTGCCTCGACCTGACTCTCGGGACAATCAAGCGCGAGGCGTTAGCGGAGGTAGAAGGACAGATTTCCAAGATGCCCGGACTAGATTCGATGGGAACGAGCGCTGGAACCATCAATACTGAGTTCTTGAAGAATGTGTACAAGGTCTTGCTGTATATTGCTGCGAAGGGTGTTGTGCTCTCCGATAAGATCTCAGTCCAGGAAGCCAGCGGTGATTGGCCGACTGGTGAGTCATGGATTGTCGACCCAAGCAAGCAAGGTGCTGTCGTCATCGAGGGTGCTCTAAAAGAAAATGACGAGGCTGATCCGGAGTTTCGTCCAGGCAATCAACTTTCCGAGGTGCTTGGTCGAGCTCGTGATTACGCGCATTCGTCTAAGGGTGTTCTCAATGCTACTCGGAAACTTTACGAGGCAACGACGGCCCATCTCGCAGCACAGAAGGCGTTACACACCTGCAAACAGCGCGAGCAAAAGAATGCGCTCAAACGTCAAGTCGAGCAGTGCAAGACGAGCGTCGATGCAGATTTTTCGGCTCTCCGGCAGGCATGCAACCAAGCCGATAAAGAGCCCGATGACGAGATGCAGATAGATGGTGATGACAAGACAGAGATGCAAGGAGACCAGGCCTCACACGAGTTGAATGAAGAGATCGACCGCATCTTCAATTTTCTTGATGGATACTTTGCGTCGGATGAAGATGGGTCCGAAGACGACTCAGGAGACAACGACGATGAAGACGACGACGATGAAGACGAAGACGATGCAGACGAAGACGGAGACGATGAAGACGAAGACGATGCAGACGAAGACGGAGACGATGAATACGATGAAGATTTTGATCAGGAGTCCGAAGAGGAACCCGGAGACGATGACGATCAAGATTCTGATGCCAGTGATTAGGATTATGAGTGAAATGACCCTAAGAACGTTACCCCGTGTCCTGCTAGTGCCAAGCTTTACCATCGCCCGCGAGGGTGATTTGACTGCGTGCCAAAACTGCGATATGCATAGCTAGCTGGTGCCTATTTTTGCTAAAATCTGCGGTTTTTCTTTATTTACCAATTAAGTACAGTGTGCAAAATAAACTCAAAAAACAACAACACTTCCATGCCCCCGGGATAGTCTATATCTCAGTAGCATCATATTTGTACTGTGTGACATATTTTTCAAAGATGTCACAGGATGAGATAGCGTGGCTGTCGGCTACTTGCGCGATCGCGTTCTTAGGCTCTCAGCATGCCAGACTTGGGGAGACGTGTAGTCCCTGGCTGCGGGAATTTTCGCTGGATGTTCTGAAAATTGTTCTGGAGGACGTTCAAATGGTAGCACTGAAAGGACACAGACTGCGGGAGGTGCGGCTTGATTGGCGAATAGATCCGCTACCTTGTTACTCTCTATGGACACACATTTCTGAAAGGGCCCGGCTATTGCATGTGAAGCAGCAGCTTTTCTTCATGCGGCACTTTTTTGAGAATGGCAAGAGGTTTTGGTTGAAGGATGCGAGGCAGAGCAAGCGCAGTGAAATGGTGCTGTACGAAACTGTGACGAGTGATCTGCTCGATTTTGAGAATGTCAGCTATTTGCGGGGTGCACTGGATGGTATTTTGATGCTGAACTACAACCACCAGTGCCAGAATATTCGGGTGAGGGAAATTTACAGTGAAGAGAGGGACTCCATGATTATACAGGTTTTTGTGTTTGGAGAGGATTTCATGAGTAACATACAGAGTCTTGATTCGAAAAGTCGTGCACTCGCCAGAAAGGGTGATTCGGGGAAAGCCCTGGAGCACTATGCACGCTGTCCATTTCATAAAATTGGAAGTGGTAGTATGTGGTCACTTCAAGGTATGGGGAGCTACATGTGCAAGTGTCCGAAGATATGGGAGCTGGTCATGTCTTCGGAGTGCTTCAAGAAAAGGATGGTGCTCATCAAGCAAGGCAAGAAGAAAACAAAAGAGAAGTCACTTTCGTTTATTTCAACGGATCAGTATAAGAAAATAGAATTTGAGATTTTTTAGGATTTTAGTATATTTGCTAAAATCTTATGTTTATCTTTAAATAAAGAGAGATTCTGAAGCAAGTTATACTCTGTTTCTTTCATGTCCAACCCACCATATGCCAATCCGGCGTACTTCAATACCCTCACAAACGAATACGAAAACCCAAACCCATGCAAGAACGAGACGGGGCCGCACAAACGATGTGGATGCCATGGCACTTTGAGGTTGACTGCGGAGGATGTTTATCGTGGAAATGAGGAGATTTCGAGGCGTTTGAACTATGTCATCAAGAATCGGGAAGCGCTCGGTGTAGAATGTGCCGATGGAAATCTGCACCTGGCGCCCGGGGACGACTCGCAATTTCCTTACAAACAGCCGCCTTGGATGGAAGATGGTAGCGTAAACCCGGCGGGTGTGTGGGTGGATGTGACGAAGGACGCAGATTTGTCGAGGAAGCACTCCAAGACTACGAAGTGGAAGTGCACAAAGTGTGGTGCGCACTGCGAGTCTTTCGAGGCGAGGGAAATGAACCTAAAGGCGAGTAAGGAAGTGAGGGATCAGTGGTGGTGGTGCTTCAAGTGCAAGCAGAGTGGCGGTATTAAAGCAAAATAGTTTGAAGCTAATGAGGGGCAGGCTTTTGCGTATCTTGCTCGAGAGGGGAGAGGGTTCAAACGAATTGGGTGCGGTAACGCATCGTCTTGTGGTGCGTGTTCCAATTTGTAAGGATATCAGGCAGGCGATGGGGAGTGTGAAAAAGGCATACGAGAAAGAGGTTGATCTGGATAGTCCAGAGACAAGCGAGTTTCTGTTGTTTATAAAGGGCATTTGTGAGAGAGGCTTTGATGCAGAAAGGCGTAGAGATGGCGTGTGTGATGAAACGGACCTTTTGAGCACACAGAACATGAGCTTTTTGAAGAGGTCACAGGAAGAAGACGGAAGTAGCTTTAGAAAAAGCGGGGCATTATATGCGCAATCAGAGGGGGGGCGTGTGGAGAGTGGGGTTTCTGTGTATTACTTGGGAGATTCGATCGGGTCTGTGAGATTCAGATGCCTTATCATAAACACACCGCAGAGTGTTCGGTGCGGCTATAAATGCTTTTTTGTGGAAAGCTTGGTGAAGAGAGGTGGTGCTGAATGGAGGTGTCCACCGGGCTCCATTTACGGGAAGCGCTACCTGGATGGGTTCGGAATGGTACCATGCACTATGCTGTATGTAGAGAAGGACTGTACGTATTCCGATCGCAGGCAGAGTACAATAAGAGATCACCGCGAGTTGATGAGGAGCCTGGGCTGTGCAGTCCTGGTTGATAAGAAGGACCATTGTATGAGCAGGAATATGGACGTGCTTTCATGGAACACTAGTTTCATGATGGGGGGCGAGAAAGTGGAGTTTTTGTCTATATTTACTCCTATGTTTTGGTAGTTTATTTACTTCATAGGAATGCGTGAAATATAGACAAGCTGGTTAAGATTGAAATAAATTACATACAAAAGAACAACGTAGCATCGGAGACTCTCGGTATGCATGTGCTCGAACATGAAGGGCATGATCTCGTAGAAAATGTCGAAGCCGACGGAGGAAATAAGGAAGACGAAAGCAAAATAGAGAAACTGGCCGTCAAGCATGTTGTGTAGTGAAAGGGGATAGTTGCTGACGCGCGCAACGGTGAGGAAAGCGATGGTTCCAGCGACAACGATGAGGAAGAGCCACATGCGGGTCCAGCCGAAGTACTGTAGCACGGGACGCACGTGCGTTTCCAGTGTGTCGACTGCGATGGAGTTTGGCTCCTTGTTCGGCGGAGAGGTGCTCAGGTCGATGACAAGTTGCTTGTCCATGCGAGAGCACACGCGATTGTAGATTGCCTTGATGACATTGGAGGTGTGCTGCAGGAGCCCCAACACAAAAATAATAAGCGCGCCACCGACGAGGCTGTGCGTGGAGCACACGTCACTCTGTGCGAGAACACCGACGGCACACAGCGAGAAGCCGAGGATGAGCTGCAGATCCACTGCGACGTGTTGTATGATCTCCTCCGCAATGCTTCCGCGCCAGATGTACGACTTCATGGCGGATGTGAGCTGATCCTGGCCCGACTCGTGGTGGCACGAGTTTTGCGCGCCACGCAGCAACCATTCGAGGATAATCGTGATGAAGAAAAAGACAAAAAGACCACCGATAGATAGCAGGGATACAGGAGATCCACGCCAGTGGTTCCAGAGAGGAGAGCGATAGGTAAGGACAGTGGGCTCTTCGGTGGTGAACGTCTTGTAGGTATTGAAAACACCCCAGCAAACCGTAAAGAGCACCGTCGCCCAGAGCAGGATCTTCAGGCCCATCACGATCGAAACGGAGGAGGGTGCCGAAGAGGTCCTGCAGAGAACAAAGAAGTAGTACGCCTGGAGCACCGAGACAACGAGCAGGATGTGGCCGGCAAAGAGGAAGAGCGACGCGGGCACCGTCTCCTCGTACGCGATGGCCTGCACCGGCATGGCAGAGGAAATGCACACATCGGTGATCTCCTGCTTGAAGAGCTTGAACTTCGCGGCGTCGTCTTTGAAATGTGCGTTGAGGTAATACTTACCAGCAGTCAGAGTTGCAGTATCCACGAAACTATTGGCCCAATACAATTCCTCGGCTTTGTCTTTGATTTCCGGCATTGTTTCCACATATGCTGTAGTGGTAGTAGCAGCTCGTTTCGTCGTATGTACTGCTGCAATTTCAGTCAATGCGTCGTCTGAGAGGGCCTCCTTGTACATACGGTCAATGCAAGAGCACACGTTCATCGTGCCCTCCATCTTGTTTGTCTCGTACTGCCACTGATTGAGCATCGAGTATTTCACTGGATCACTAGCGGTTTTCCACTTATCATATGTTTTATCACCAGAAGTTTTTGTCAGAATTTGTTCATCTCCACCGAGATCCCTGCGGCCGTAGCACCCCAGGGCATACTTCACGACCTGCACGTCAGTGAGGCCGTGGAGAGTGTACCCCGTGACGGCATCCGTGAGACCAGTCGCGGCTTCCTGGAACAACTTATCGCGAAAGTTTTCGGTCTTCCAGATGTTTTCGTCGCCCTCACTGAAAAAAATGCCGTCGTTCTGTAGGATAGGATTGATTTCGTATATCACCGAAGTGGTGGGCAGCGCGTGTGAGTGCATGGTATAGAAATAAAAGTTGGTTCCGGCGGCAGCAACTGCGGCAAACACCAACAGGGCCTGTAGAAATCGCACATATCTGATATGAGAATTTTTGGCGCACGCGTCATGCTCTGTGCTTGGCATACCCATTAATAAAAACAATGTCCTCTTTAATACTATACAAAACAAGAATCCTAAGGCTTTGATTTAGCCCTCGTATGTAATGACATTTTTCATTTTCTTGTATCCAAAGTCTGACTCGAGGGGGTCTGTGAAGTGGTGTAGACACTTCCAGTATTGTAGAGTCCATGCCACGTTTTTGACGTGTGCGTTCATGCGCGTAGGCGTCCATAGCTTGCTGCGTATGCGTTCTGAAAGGTTGGGTTTATTTTGCAATGTTGTATAAATCAGGGTATAAGCATTTTCTGCTGACTCCGGCGTGGGAGCGTCGAGAAGCATGCCATTGATGCGTTTGATGACAGTAGAAAGGTGGCTTTGGTAGGTCTTCAGCATTGTCCGTACTATGAGCAGAAGCATGCCTGCCGGCGTTTCCAGCATATGTTTTTTGATGTGTGCGCGTATGGACCAGAGTGTTTTGGGGCCAATTTGTGGCAGACTCATCGTGAAATCACAGCCAACCATTCCAACAAGACTGGCAAAATCTCTGCATGGCTCGGACGAACGCCGCATCTCGTTGACGACAAACGCATGCAGCTTTTGAATATCGACATATTCGTAGCGAGGATCGCTGGGTTTGCTATTACGGACACGCGTGGTGAATCGGTGCAACACGATGGGACTGGTACACTCGTCGTATTGCAATAGCGCGATGGGAATAAAGTCGCCGTCCGTACTGTCGATTAAAAGTGGACCCAGCTTTGTCCACATAAACGCCTTGATGTCGCATTCGCCGCGTTTGAGATCCGCATTCTGTAGTTCACTGGGTAGTTGTATCGGAGTCCCGATTACCTCGGGAACACCCATGTAGTCAATAATGAGCGTCAAACTTGTGTTTTCGTAGTGGCTGCGAAGATTGCTTATGATAAAAGAAATCACTTTGGTCTTGAAGGCGCGATTTTTGATGGCAGCAGACCAGTTATCGGGGATGATCGTCGGAAGTTCCTGCCCCCTTTGAAACTCGATGGCCTCCACGTCACGCATGCGCTTGCGCTGGGTCATATTTTTGGCCGTTGGTACGTGCACGTAATTATCAAACCCTAGTACAACAACTGGTATGCCCTGGTTAAATGCTCGGTCGAGACATCTGATGAATTGTTGTTTGATGAAACAAGACCAGGTGTTTATACTTTCAGCCTTCATCAATTTGATCTGGCCGTCGATGAACATAACATTGGGGTCAAGTGGGCATTTTTGCGAAAATGCACTCGGTACATTTTCCTTGAGAATCTTGACCCAGCCGGCATCGATAGTTATTGTCGTTTTTGAGTTTTCGTCTCCGAAGTAGTAAAGTTTTTAAAAACTGTCCTCGTATAAATCGAGCTTTGCGCGGTGAAGCTGCGCACAGTGCTGGAAAAATTGATCAAGCTTGGCATCAAACAGCCGGTCGCCATTCAGCTCAACGTCGTTGTGCCCTGCTTTGATGAAGAGTGGTGGCCAGTATGCGTTGGTGCTCATGTTGGCCAGTAAAAGATGTGCGTTTTGAACTGGAATTATGCTGTCTTCCGTGCCGTGTATGATAAACACCTGACAGTCTACCATCCTTTCCTGTTTGATGTTGTTGCCGAAGACATCATCGAACTTTTTTTTAATCCAATTCGGGATCAGAGGTGTGTGTAGAAATGCACGAGCACCCGTGGCAAGTCCCGAGATTATCACTACTCCGTCTACTTTTGAATGTTGATGTGCCGCGAGATACATGGTGGGAACTGAGCCGAGGGACTTGCCGACGAGAATTAGTGCGTTTTCTGGGTCGCGATGGCGTCCAATGTCATCGAGCACGGCATTGATAAAGTCACAGAGGTCAGTCTCGGTACCATCTCCCGGGCATGAGTGACCGTAGCCACGATAGTCGTACGTAACAACATTGACTCCAAATGTCTCGGCCATCCACATGCAGTATGCAGTACACGTACCAATGTCGTCAGAATTGCCATGACTGAATAACACCCACGGCCGACGTTCTGCCTCTGTAATTTCCGCCGTCGTTCGCAGCAGCTGTATGTGGCCATTGCGATGTACAAAATATGCAATGGCGACTTGCTTGAAATTGGACGTAGTGACTTGTCTTGTCAGAAATTGGGGATATGTAGCTTCTGGGGGGGGACAGAAGATTGCGTGAGAAAGACATTTTTGATATGAGTTGCCTATTGAATTTGTATTGCGACTCTCTTATACACTGTGTTTGTATTATTATTGTTTACTATATGTTTTCTTGATTCTCGGAAGCTTGGGTAGAACTTTGAGATTTGTCAAAGCCTCCCGAAGACGATGTTCGAACGGTCTCGCGCGTCGGCGCTTGGGCTTGGGATGCGTTGTCTGTAGAAGCTTTCTTCCCACACTCGGCGATGCAACAGACCACGACATGTAGATGCGTGTTTTATCTACCAAGCCAATTGGATTTTGAGGCCACGCATATACAGGCCATGCCCAATAACGCTTAGCTTTGTGCGGAGAATTGATGGGAAGTCCATAAACGGCTTCCAAGAATGTATGAATTTCGTCTTCGTTGGTCGTGCCAAATACCTTGCGTAGAAACGCCAGGTCGTTTGTGTAGTCTGGAATTGATTCAGACAGTGCAATATTACGTTCAACTTCTGTGAAAGTATCGTCTTCAGTAGATTTAATTTTGATAGTTTGTAAGGGGTCCGTCTTGGGTGTGAAAGTAACATAAGACGTATTTTGGGTGTGATCTCCTTCGAGTCGTGCACCATCTTCCCATAATTCAATCGAGTAGGTATCTGGAACTCGCACTGTAAAATTGAAATGTGGATTGAGCGTGATATCAAGGTCATCAATCGCGACGTCTAGTAAAATATCAGTCGAGTATTTAATTTCATATACGTGGGTAACCTCCGTGGTTGGTCGCGAGATGGGCCTTTTTTCATAATCTTGGGTCGTAACACATTTTTGTTCGGTAGTCTGTACAAAGGCAGTAGTTTCAAGAGGACATTGTGAGTAGAAATTATCTGGAATCTGTAACCGCATGCGTAAGTTCGCATCCATGACTCCACGGACTTCTTGTTCTGGAAAAATGCCTTCCTGCAGTTTATGTACCATGTATATTTCATCGAGCTGAATTGTATCACTAGAAGTGTCAAAGTGTGTCTTAGCGGCAGTGTTATCTCGAGGCTGAAGCACTAGTGTCACCAAAGATTGCACAGTACTCATCGAGGAACCTGCATTGTAATCTGACGCGCTTTCGACTTCCTCTAGCACCTCACCCAAGCCTTGTTTAAAAATCTTCAATTCGACATAGTCAATCGGTGAAAATGTTTCTTGGAACGCATCTTTGCATACAGTGTTCACATGCCCATTGGACATAAAATTCAAAAGAGAGAGTATGGGTAACTCCTCAGTGGACCCGGTTTTTTCGGATTTAATTGTGGTTTGTATTTGAATGGGTTCTGATTGTTCAATTGTTGTGCTTGGAATTGGTATAGTTACACTGATAATATTGTTTTTGAAATCTGCAACACACAAACTATCTGCAGTTTCTTTCACATAACAGTCTAATTGCCTCATCTCGACTTTTGTTGATTCGCAGATATCGTCGCCGATAAGATTTTCATTCACAGAAGCTCGGAAATCCAAGAAATTATAACTAGGGTCCAAATAGTATTCGATGTGAGCAAGACCCACATTAGTTTTATCTACTCTAGAGATGTAAAATTGCACATGCCGTGCCAGAGAATAAGAGTTGGAGATACTCAGTGCAGCGTGTGCGAAAGAGTCCTCAACGATGTCAAATTGGTCGAACATGATAATACTGTTTGCTGCTGCTGGTACACCTTCAGAGAGGGATTTACTTATGAAAAGCATCCCAATCCCGAAGCGCGTCGCCGTGTATAGGTCCTCTGAAGTTCCTGTCAGTGTGACGGTCTTTTGAATACCCAATGTATTTTTGATATAGCTGGTATGTAACTTGATTGTGATGTTCTGTACGGCAGTCCCTGGAAAATCTTTGACTAATATTTCAGGTGGGTTGGTGCTGTAGGTATCCGAAAAGGTAACAAAATCTCCTGTGAGCTGCTGTGAAGGTGATGGCAGGTCTGAATTAACAATATAGTTGTCTTTCATGTTTTGTAGGCAGGCATCAATCGTACAGTCAACACTTTGACGATCACACAGACACTCATTATCCGCGTCTCCCTTCTCATAATTTGTGTTTACCTTTGAAAAATATAATACCCGATAGAAATTATTTATACTATCACCGTCTGGATCGCTTTTCATCGATTCGTACTTGAACGTCCAATACAAACTCTCTTCATCAAATGATACTTCTTCGATCATTGTCATGGTCGGAGGATGTGTGATCTGGCTGTACAGGATGTCAGTATCTGATACATCCATGACACGAGTCATAGTACCGTCGATGACACCAAGAAACTGATCAGCGGTTCTGTCTTGTATCGCACCGTCCAAAAATTCTGCTGTTGTGTACATGTCCTGACTTGATGTTGTGGTTATCTCGACAAGATATTTGGTGTCCTTCGAACTGACCGACGCGCATAAAAATGCGATGCAGATAAATGCACCCCGCAGACACGTTACTAATTACTGTGTAGACTTTTATATAGTAGCATCTTCTACGCACTCTTGATCATCCACGGGCTGTGCTGTCTGTGACGAAGTCAGGTTCTCAATAACCTCTTTGATCTCATACTGGAATTCTTTGCGAAACTTATCGATGGCAACAATAATAGTATGGTTAATAACCGGCACGATACTTTTCCACAGTGCTGCTCTGATGGAGTCGTGTTGGTACACACATATGTATAGCTGAAATATTTCAGTGGGACTAAGAGACTCGCGGAGTTTGTGTGCGAGGCCATTCAAACATCGCAGGCGAAAGTCGATGAGATGCCGCACGTTATTCTTGTAGGTTCTGACACTCCGAAGCAGTGTCTGCATTGCATGAATATCTATATGTGTCACTCTGTTGCTACTCTCAAAGCGTTGTAAGACCACGGTTGAGAAATATGGACTGATAATTTCAATCGGCACGTCGTCGACCTGTGCCTTGCAAAAATACAATAGTAACTGCATATGCTGACTACTGACCACTGAGAACTTCTGTGCTGTAGCCCAGGTCTGAAATGTATTTGAAATGTTTTGGTACTCGGGACAATGTGAGGGCTGAAAGTACCTCAGCTGCATACGCCGGTTCAAGTGGTTTGTCGTCTCCTCTCTCAAAACCTCGGTGTCTCGTTTTGTAGCGATGAACTTCCGAAGCTCTGCAAGTAGCACGTCATTGGCGTAGACGTGGTCAATGATATCCATGAGGTAGCTGCTTTGTTCGTCGGACGATATAGTTCGATCCAAAAAGTGAGTCATGGCTCGCAGACTTCGGATTTCAAGGTCGCGCACGAATTTGTTTACACATTTCGACAAATATCGCTCGAGGAGTTTGGCGGCGGGCAGCTCATCCACATATAGATGTAATACTGCTTTTGCGCACATTTGCACGGTCGGTGGTATGATTTCCACGAGATTTGCGACGTGCATACTTTTCAAAAAGTGCTGTACAAGAAAGTTTTCCCGCAGCTTCTCTTCGGTGCATGGGTCAAATTCTATCATTTCAAAGAGAGCGATCCAGTCCGTAACCGTGTTGAAGCTATTCTTTTGTAGCTGTCCCCACTGTTCGACGATATCAAAATTAAAATACTCAAGGGTACTCGACGTCGAAGACGGTAAGACGTGTTCGAGGTATAGCTGCAGATATTTGAGTTTATCGTGCACCTTCATACTCAGAAATATTATCACTGATATGGTCTTCTTTTCCAGTATGTCAATATTGCAACGTTTGCTCACTACAAGAATCTTGGACATCATACCAAGACGTAATTCACGCATCATCTCCCTTTGTTGGGCCTGCATACTTTTTTCGTGAGTGTGGGTTGACTCTTGCAGACTCAAGGCCGTCATATCCACGTCAAAAATGTCGCTTGTTTGAGTCATTGTTGTTATTCATTAACACTAATATACAGAACCATTTGTTACTCTAAATTAACATGCCATGGTGATGATATAAGCGTTGTATGTTATAGCAGTAACGTCCTGCTTCAGAACTCTGTTTGAAGACAGAAGAATCATTACTCTTTGTATCGCTCTATGGACTGTAATATCAACAATACCATTTCTGTACATCATGATTTTGGACGATTCACACTTCCTCTCGTTCGGACCTAACCAGAGAACTATCTTGTTTGGGGTCAGACTCGATGAGTGGTGGAAGTGGTGGGTTGTGGCAATCTATACTTTCGTGAGTACATGTATTGCCGCATTTACGTCAGACTCGGTAATGCCGTGGGTCACAAACACAATTCAAGACCACAAAACCAAATTTATTCCGTATAATAAATCCACGTGTCTTGTAATTATACAAGTATTCACAATCTATGCAGTCATCATGAGTGTCATAGGCCTCTTTGTGGCGCTGACGCAGGTGGATTTTATGCTCATAAGGCTGATTGCCGATCTTATTGTCAACCACTTCACGACGATTTGGTTCCTACAAGACAAAATTGTAGACCCTGAAAAATACAATTTGTGGTGCAAGAATGGTCTGGCGGAAGAAGACAAAATAGACACGAACAGTAACATGGAAGGTGTCCCACTATGTACCAAACAAACCACAACAGAAGAAAAGGGGTTTGACGAAGAGAATGGAATGCTATAGCTCCTTTTTCGTTGGTATTGTCATGAGGCGGAGAAGTGGTGTTCGTTTCTCTTGGAAACGAAGTGCCTTGGTCACAGAGCTGGTTTTGTTTGGTGCTGTTTTTCCATGTACAAGGTGAAAGTAGAGTTCTGCCACCGTAGCAAGAACGGCTACAAGAAAGAATAACAGAAGAAATGTACTCATCACAGGCAAGAGTCCAGTATCATATGAAACCACCAAAACCAAGAGAAACGCGAGTATGACGCTTCGATTACAGACGTGTACTACCCACATCGGCACGTTCTTGGTATACACTGCAAAATGCTTGAGTGTCTGTGTGGGGAGTTCCTGTAAATACAAGACCTCAATAAACAGGAGACATAAGGTGATAATGACTAATTCCCACATAGACTCGTATGAATTTTGAAGTGGAAGATCTGATAATGCAAATTGACAGTCTGATATCTTACTGCACATACGCTCGAGAGTTCGTACCAACTGGTTTTGAAGAAGAACCAAGATCAACAAAAATACTCTGAATACTGGCGCGGCTGTCTGGATGTGCTTGACCTGTACGTATGGTCGCAATACAATTACCAAAACGAACATACCGGTACAGTAAATCGAGATAAATGCCGTCAAACCAACACTCTGAAGCTGAAGCAGCCACTCGGGTTGTAGAAATTCAAATGCGGGCTCGTACAAGATATTCGGGATCCAATATCGACTTGCGGCGGGAAGCAGGGTACTGCAAATCATGGTCAGAAAGAATGCGACTACTACGCAAACCGTGAGTTGTACTGAAGTGACCAAAATGTCATAGGCAATTGCAATCTTTTCTGTCATGCCTCGATACCAGCTCAAAACGACAGTAATGCCCAGTGCTGCGAATGCGTCCACCAGACTCAGAACAAGAAAGGTCACTGGTGCTATTGGCGTCGCGTTGTTCCAGGACACCAAAATGACCCAGGCTAGTAAAATCAGACAAAAGATACATGCTTCTACCAGCAATACATAGAGACTTTTAGGAAGCGTGGTCGATGCCGGGGTATCAATCAAATCATTTCATCGATTCTTTTATGTAGAACATCAATTAAAAAAAGCTTGCAGTGGTTTTTATATAAACATCTTCGAAATCATACAATTGAGTTGGATGCGATCCAGAGTATTGCTGTGTTTGGTCTATGGGACCAGCCACGAACTATACTCACATGGAATGACATTGTAGAGAGAAACTTTTCTTGGTGTTTTATGCGGCAGCAACTTGGCTTGACTGCAGCACAACTAAAGAAGATACAGCCGGAAAAGAGAGAATGGATTCAGCGCATAAACCTCACACTTCACGACCTACCTGATATGTGCGTTTTTCCCGTAAACCCATTTGAAGACCTCGGCGCAGACTTGGCAGAGGTTTGGTCCATGCGATGGTCTATAGCGACTCTTGCTCGCATGGGTGTTACGTATGAGCAAATGAAACAGCGGGGCCTCAGTCCACAGATGATGTCGTATTTTCAGATCCCCCTGACTGGGTGGATTGATCTCAAATTTGGTGTTTCGCACGTTGAAGCCTTGTCATGCGTCGAAATTCAGAATATTTTTGGGGTTGAAAAGGAAGAACTGTTATCTGTAATGAGTTCAACCCTAGTGCATGGGTCAGTAACATAAAAGATTATGTATATTCAGTAATAAGTATCAAATTCAAAGAAACTATAACACCACTTGCTGGAAATTTCTCAAACATGACACTACTGACAAGTACCAGTGAAATAAATCAAACACTGGAGACCATATACCAAAAAACACAACCCACATCAAATTTCAACATTACGTGTACCAAAAAATGGGATGGCGATGCAGCGATTCTTGAATTGCACTATCCAGGGTATGTGCAGGAATTCAAGAATGACGGTCCGATATCATACAAACAAGATGCGCATTCGTGGTACATACAATTACCACGCGAGCCATTGCGGCGCATACACCCAGAGACTTTTGTACACAGACGATTAGAATCCGAGGCCAAACGATTGATAGACAAAATAGAGTCTAGTCATAAGAATGAATATTACCACATATTTGCATTTCGAGTAGAAGTAATGTTGAATCAATGCGGACCATTTCGAGCGCGTAACTTCCTGAGTGCGCTGAGAAAAGAAAAATTTCTCTCGCGCAATAACAAAGAAAATCATAATGACAAGAAAGTGCAAGAAGAACGCAAAAAGGTACAAGACAAGTTAAAAGTTTTCAATACTGAATATGGAAATCAATATGCTCATTTTGTTATTCTCGATGAAGTTACAAAGGCATACACAAAACAGGCAAGAGATTTTCATGAATCAATGCTTGCAAGAGTAAATGCGCACGTCTTTCCAAAAAAGCACAAAATGGACATTGTATACTGGGCATTAAGTGAAAATAAGGGCAATCAAATGAAACTGTCGAAATCTTCGACATGGGGAGATGGATTCCAGGCAAATTATGCTCAGCGAATGATAAACCTGCATAATCTTTTTAGAGCTGGCAGTGGTAGAACTGACACGCGGTATGTGGTGTCAAATCTCACTTACAGAATGCTATTCGTAACTCCATTGGTACACTTGCAGTCCGGAGACGATCCTTTGACGGTCATTCCACACAACCAATTGAAAAACCAGTCTCAGTATGTTATTCGCTTTCTCGAAGAAAGGAATGCCGAGACTGCTGTAGAGGGGTGTGTGGTGAGTATAGAGTGTGAACGAGGTAAAACATGGTGTTGCAAAGTCAAGGTGCGGACAGTCCTGGCAATGCCGAATGAAATTCTTGTCGATTACATTGAAGAAGTTAAGAAAACTATGAACTGGAAAGAACATACAAACATGCTTCTTCCTGCGTCTGAAATTTTATTCATTTGTTTTGGAAATTCATGGATGCAATCAGAAATAGAAAAAAGAAAACAATTGAACGAACATTTTAAAACAAAAAAACGACCAGCTTCGTTGAATCTTCCAATTGGTTGGGACATTAAAATAGCAAAGCAATATGATGCAATTCAACATAAAACAAACCTAGATTTTGAAAAGCAATTTGGCGAAATGGCAGCCGGAAAAATGCAACGGCACTGTGGAATTACCGTGACAGATCTAAATTATCTCAGGCTTCGTAAAATGGCTGGATTGCAGACCGTAAATATTTCAAGAGTGACACAGATATCTGAACATGACGTGGATTGTAATTTAGTGCGATTTTATGGCCCCGAGGGGTTTTTAAAAGCACAAAAATTATTTGCGTCATACACGCATCGCAATGCTGTGACATCCATCGCCGAACACGGTCCTCCTCCATTGCATCGAGAAACTGCCGATAAGATTGAATATACATCGCCAATGCCACGGGATAGAAATGTTGTTAGTAAAGATTACGATGCAATGAAATTCATCCCCGTCGCAAATAAGCAGTGTTATGTAGAGCAGTTCGATCGATACCCTAATTTGAAATCCGCGAGTACAAATCCATTTTGGCAAGACTTTTTCCGCCTTCAGTTCATCTTTCGTTATCTTCTGCAATACCCTGAAACGACACAAAAATGGTGGCCATTTCTCTCCCTGCCAATGAAACAATGGGTTCTGAATCATGTAAGAAACCAAAAGATCTATTCATTACAACGCACGGCTGCTGAAAACCGCTGGCTGCCTGTTTATTTTACAAGGTCAGCAGAACTTTTTTCTAGCATAACAGATAGATTCGAACAATACACAGACAACTTACCTCCAAAAAAAATTGACAAACTCTGGTTTGCACACAACCAGTTGCCATCTCCGTCACAGAGCATGTTTCATGATATACTGTTGGAGTTGTTTCCTAAAAATAGCACGGGGCAGCCATTGAACCCAGAGGAAATGTGGAGACAAGTCTGGCAAATAATTTTACAGCATAATGAAAATTGGACAGGTGATAATCAATCAAAGGTAAAATTACGAGAAGATATTGAAAATGTTTTCAAGTCCCCTTTCATAGACAATTACACCACTTTTCAAGGAATAGCCATGATCGAATTTGCAGACTACAACAGTCTCCTCACAAGATTTGCTGTTTCGCGACACCCCATGTTTTATGCTGAAAATGGCACACCGGGCGTAAAATTTGAAAAAAGACTACATGCTTTTCAGAGTAGTTTCCAAGCTACCACCACACACAGAAATCAGAATTACCTGCAATATGTGCACATGGAAGACTTTGAAAAATATTTTAATTTAAGAACATTCGAAAAATAAAATTATCTCAACGTGCATTTCATTTTATATTCAAGACATGTGATGAAAAATAATAAGGTTTACTACACTGGATCTATCTGTAAATCCATTCATAGCAGTAGAAGTCAGCGACCAAGTTGAAAATCTACGTGACATTGAAACTACGGATTTGATTCAGAACAATCATAAACCAACACTTGGACTCGGTTTCTTGTTCCAATTTGACCCATTTTCCCTCATCTCGGGAGTTCGAAAAGACAATCGAGCGCACATGGGGTACAATGCAGAATCCATAGTCTGATTCATCGTGATCGAGTATAATTGGCTTGGTAATATCCCGGACTGCATACACAGTGGAAAAGGGAACTTGCCCCAGTAGAACCAGTGACACTGTTTTGGGGGCAGTGTAGCACATCATCCCCAGTGCAAACAAAATCAGGCTTGCATTCCTCACATGGTCCTTTCAATGCATCTTGCTCTGAACATCCACATCTGAAGGATGAACTGTCTTCAACGAGTTCGTATCCCTTGTCTGTACATTCCTGTTCTGTATCGACGTGACTGATGTATTCAGGGCCTTCTAACGAATTTTTAACACAATTTCTCCAGTATCCGGGATTGCATTTGCAGTCTTCTTCAGCTGCGTTACCGTATCCCGCGCCTGAGTTTGTAGGACATGCATTCGAAACAGCATCTCTACACCAGAACCCCGGCTCACAGGACTCGCAATAATTTGTATCATTCAGGAACATTCCGGGCGCACAGAAGCACTCGTCTATAGTCTGAGCCCCCTCCAAGGATGTTCTATATCCAGGACAAATATTTCGTTGCTGGTTTGCACAGTAAGACCCTGCCGGGCACACGTCACATTCGAACGGAGTGAGAGAGCTGTTTTTGTAGTAACCATCCACGCAGATACATGCATCTCTTGAAGAAAAGTCAAATGTGCATAGGGAGTTGGCTGGACATGTTTTACATTCCACACTTGCTGTACCCTCTGTGTATGTATTGGGTGGACAGGGTACACATTCTGTGGTATTGGAAATTTCTGCCTTGTAATTTCCGTCTGTGCATTCAACGCACCCCACATCACTCAACTCATAGCCTGCACGACACATACACTGGTTCTCGATATGTGGTTCTAAATTGCACGTGGCCTGTCTCCGGTCAAAATCATCACAACATAGTAAATTTCTTTCAAAATGCCAATTGAGGCATTCGGTTGAATCAGAGTCGTATTCACCAATGTCGCAATATCCCCAATCAGAAGAACTAATACAGCTAGCAATATAAGTATTGTAATTAAATGTATCACCAAATTCATCCGTGTAAACATCCCCTCCTCCGTCTAGATTAGGATCACCTGGCCGCACTGAGAATTGATCACCACACCCAAAAAATCCGCACAAATTAAATTGTGATACTTTGAAATCTGTACTCGTTCTGTCTCCGTTTGTCCATGGAATACACAGACGACCGGAATCGGAAATTGTATTGACTTCTACCTGACAGCAAAAGGCACGTTCTTTTGAAATTTCTTCATAACCAATACCTATCCAGGGTCTATATTTATTTTCATATTCTCGGCAGTTCATGAGTGTTACACTTACAGAGTCACCGTCTTTTGTAAATTCCACGGTATGCGAGTCTTTCTCCAAATACGTCGTGTGTTCGGGGCATGTTTGGCATTCGCTCGCACCCTCACGGTCCGAGAAAGTATCTTCTAGACACATATGTTTCTCCAATCCATCTGGACAGAAATACCCAGGCGGACATGGTATACATACAGAAGACCGTTCGGATTCAGGTAAATATCCAGTATTACAACGACAATCCTCCACGCTCGTACTGCCTTCCCCGGAATTTGAATTCGGCGGACAGACTGAGCATGCGTCAGGGGAACGAGATGATTTGTACTTTCCAACCCCACACGCCTCACAGTCGGTTTGTCCCGGGGTGTAGCCCGCGTTACATGTACATTCCAGAAACACTTCACCTTCATTATTCTCCCTACTCGAATGTATTGGGCATATAATACAATCATAACTAGACTTAGACCCTGTAGATGCAATGTAACTCTCAAACGAACACTGCTGACACGCATCTAATTCGGTATCAACCATATCCTGTGAACGGTAGTAATTCAGAGGGCACTCAGAGCAAGACTCATCTATGTTTTTTTGGTAACCTGCATTACATTGACAGTCTGATATTTGTGTTGATCCCTCACTAGAAACAAATGAATTGTCCGGACAAGCCACACAGACACTCTGTGCGGTGAGATTATTGTATGTGTTTGCTGTGCAATCTTCGCAAAAGTCTCGATTCGAAACAACGTCTTTATATTTTCCTTGCGGACATTCACTACAGACGTAAGACGAGACTTGTATTTCATACCCAGTGTTACATAGACATCCATCCTTTGTGTTGGCGCCCACTTCAGACATACTATTTCCAAAGCATTCAATTGGATCAGTGGAACCACGGGGACAGTAAGACCCCTCAAGACAGTCATTGCAACTATTGTCAGAAAATTGCACGTCTTTATATTTTCCAGATACACACTGCACACACAAGGCCTCCTGTAATGAAAACCCAGCATTGCATTTACAGTCGTCTACACTCGTCGAACTCAGTATGTCATGTCCACTATCAGGCTTTACTTCCACACACGAAATACACAGTGTATTCGAAATATTCGATTTGAACTTTCCTGCTTCACATGCAGTACAACCATTTTCATCCCCTTCGAAGCCGGGTTTGCATAAGCACTCGTCTACAGAAAGCGCACTTCCAACCAAGCCAGTCTGGTTAATCATACTGTTCGGTCTGCACGATACACATTGCCTGCTGCTAGTATCAAAAAAAGAAGTGTCGTTACACACCAAACACTTATGGTCAGAAACAACTAACTGTATTTGTAATATCCAACATAGACCCAGAAGAAGCGTCACACGCCAATACAGCATCTCAAATACACGATTACCCTATATTTACAATCTACCACCAGAGCAAGTCTCACACATTTTGCATGATCCCGAAATCTCGTCTTCATAGCGGTTGGCCTCGCATGAGTTTACTATTCCTAGTTTCTGGGTATCTATACTACTTGACCCGTCGCATTCGCGGTACTGGCTCTCATCGAGGCGTTGATCCACTTCAGGTCTCTGACATAAAGTACAGTATTCTGGGTCGTACTGTTCTGTCTCTTGTTTCTCTGCCTGGAGTCTTGTCAGTTGCACAAAATGAAATTTGGGACAGTATGGAATGCGCATTGAGTATGGACCCCAAAATTTTTGCATTTCATATCTCTGCGTGATTGTCTTCCCGCGATATTCGCACTGAGAGATGTCCCCACTCAAATCCTGAGATTTATAGGCACATGTACCTAGCTGTTTAGAAATTGTCCCTGTGAATGTCCAAGTCGTGATCGTGGGTTTCCGACCACATCCAACCCACAGCCACACGGTATCGTCTTCTTCGACTTCCCAAGCCTGGCAGTCGTTGCACTCGTAGTTCGAGCGTGCACGTGTCTGGTTGCAGCCCTCGTCGTCGGTGTGGTCAAGGTATTGGTTTTCAGAACACGAATCCTTTTGCAGGCATATTTCGCACGTACCATCTTCGTTATTGACCCCACAACCGTCGTTGTAATTTCCGATGGAACATTCCTGACAGGGCTCACATTTACCAGCTTGTTCGATTTTGTAGTTATTGGGATCTATGCCTGCTATAGTTCGTGTTTCGCTCCACGGATCAATCGCTTTTGTGACTTTATTTTGAGCATACACGGTTGTTCCCTGTGTTCCACAATTGTGCGCAAACGTAAATGGAATTGAACTGCAATATGTAGAGCACGGTAGTTGTATACGCATCTCACCGGAGATGTCTAGGTAAAAGTCTGTACGAACTGGAGAATAACCATTATCCGTCAAGTCATTTTGATTGGAATGATAGTATTCGATACCGCTAGGCATGTCCGCTTCCAGCACGAGTTGTCTAGTATTTATTGTTTTACATTCCCTAATTAGAGAATTAAACCACTCTGTTTGTTTGTTACATGTGGTACAGTGTTGATCGAATGGATCATTGCTGCGTTTGGGTTTGTTTGCGGGACAATGCACACACCCCCCATTCTTGTACTCTGAATGCTCACTGCACATGCGACATTCCTTGTATTGCCGTGAGCAGAGACCCTTCACCCCATCAAACTCGTATTCCGCTGGCTTTCTACACAACCTACATTCATGCACGCCCGCCTTTTCATAAAATTTATCAGCACCCTCTGTTCCATATCCATTATCACACACACCACATCGAAGACCACTGTTATCGTCGAAGGAAATCTGTACAGATGGGTTAACATTAAAGTCATTTGCAATAGAACCTCTATATTCTGTCTTGTAATTCTTACAGGAGCTGTCTGAAAATACTTTCAGGTGCATTTTTGTACTAAGTGTGGAAGGAAATTTGAAGTAGAAAATTGTAGAATACTGTTGCATCACCATACGTAACGTGAGCCAGTGTAGGGTGATGCATGATCCAAAACTGTCAATTGTGCCGCTCCCTTCGATAAAAGCACACACGGGCGCTGACCACGATTTGCGATTGGCCAGACAAGGAGCGGTAATTCCTGTGGCTACACCATCTGCATGGCACGACTTCAAATTCCCGCCGGATCGTGTAAGATAATAAATATTACTCGGTGGAAATCCTAGGCAAAAAAGGTCAGAGTCCGGGCTGCATGTTTGGCATTCACTTGGCTTTGGACCAAAATTATCAGTGAAATCCAGGTTCTTGATTTGTTTGGGTGTGACACATGCAACATTAGTGAATTCACCCCATGTAATCTCTTCATCATCAGAGTTATAGTAAAAACAATAGTGGTTTTTTTTTTCGGAGCGTGGCCGCTCTATCCAGTTTGATGTGCCAGTAATATGTAGGCTACTTGTTGAATCGCCTTTCCATACATATGATTTCCAATTTTCACGATTTGTACGCTCTAGATATAGAGCAGTCTGCACGTTTCCGATGGTCACGTACCAATCGTAAGCCTTGCTTCGCGAACATGGTTTTAAATTAAATTTACCAAAAGTTTGACATGGTTCCGTGATGCAATCATTTATCCCGTCGGGAACCTTCACTCCGAAGGGCTCGAAATCATACCATTTGCATTTTTGGTCATTATTGACCACACCAAATGAGGGAAAGTCAAATTGAATCGACCCGTCGATTGTGATCATGTCGGACCCCCCAACACCCAAAACGAGAGCGAACGCGAGCAGTATACGAGGGTTTTTAATTACCAGAGACTCGATGGGTTATATACGCTGTCGCGCCCATACACTATATATGCCGATTCACGCCAAATCAATGCATATGAATTATGCAATGCTTCCTTCCATTAAAAGGGGGCATACAACACTTCTTGTTCTACTGGCAATTTGTAATGTCTCGAAAGTTTATAGTAGTCATGGAATTGTCCCAAGATGTCGTGATGGGGCAGAATACTGTCGAAACATAAAGGAGTATCCAACTAATTGTGGTATTTGTACTGAGTGTTGTTGTTCTTGTCCAGCTGGGCAATTTGTTTACACATTTGACAAGTTCGTTAAATGTAGCAAAATATGTCAAAGTTGCCAAGCAGGTAAGTCGAATGTGAAGAATGGAATGGTATCAGACGGACATGATTTCAGCGTAGAATTTGTAGATAAAGAGACAATTGCTATGGTAGAACTTTCAAAATGTCTTTCGTGTGGAGCCGGGTATTACTCGTATGCAGGAACAGCTTGCATACCCTGTCCTCCTGGTACAGCCAGCAACGTTATAGAAAGCAACTATTGCTGGGATTGTGACGCCGGTAAGTATGCGCAATCTGGAAGTGCGCGATGTATTGATTGTCCGGCGGGTCAACAATCATCTGCAAATAAAGCAACGTGTGTTGACTGTGACTATAACAAGGCAAATCCCACTGCTGGACAGACTTGTGAATTTTGTGCTGCTGGTAAATATCGTGCGTCCGCGACAGAATGTAGGGATTGTGATGTGAGACAATATGCTGAATTGGGATCGACTCGTTGCAACGATTGCAATGCCGGTCACTATGTAACGAGTGACAAGACTTGGTGTGAGGGATGCCCTAAGGGGAAGTCTGCTGCAGAACCAAAATCGATAAATGACTGTCAAAAATGCGAACCTGGTAAGTATCAGGATTCAATTGGTGGACCAGCATGCAAAAACTGTCCGGCTGGTACACAATTATTGGCAGAGGGGTCCGATTCCATTGATAAATGTGAGGAATGTGCGACGGATTTTGTCAATTTTGTCGCTGGTGGGGAGTGCAAACAGTGCGACTCAAACTCGACCTGGGAGTCTGCAACCAAGCCATGTTACTGTAAGCCGGGGTTTGAAGCCAATACAACATTTCCATGGAGTCAGGACAGGCCACATTGCATCCCCTGCGACAATGATTACGCTGCACCCGGGGGACCTGACTCTGTATGCACGCCCTGTGGTGATGGGTCCGTTCCCTCGGAAGACAAATCAAGATGTGTGTTGTGTGATGAGAATTACTACGAAAATCTAGTTGACTTAGGTCAGGGAGATGTGAGAGCTGGTTATTGCACACTATGTCAGGGTCATTTTGCTTCGAAGCGAATTGCGGGTTCAACCGCATGCTCGACAGAGCGATGTGCATTCGGCTACGAACTCCAGGATAGTGGTCGGTGCATGAAAAAATTTGAGGCTACTGGAGTGTGTAGAATGACTTTCAGTTTTAATGACCTCAAGAGTCCTGGAAAGTGTCCAGGACCTTATTGCTATGTTGACCTACCACAAGAGATATACGGGCATAATTGTGGGCAAATTTATGATTCGAGGTTGGGAAGGTGGGTTTTCCCATCAGAATATGACCATACATTTAGAAATTCAAGTATGGAACAGGAACAATGCCGACAACATTACAAGTGTGGTGCTTATTTCAATGGTACTGATTGGGTGTTTGGGCCATTCAATCAGATAAACAGAAGGTCAGTTATTCAAGTCGATGAATGCCAAGATGGATACTATTGTGAAGTGAGACTGGTTTCCGATGTAGCCTCTACTACTTATGTTTTTGAACCATATTGTGTACCCGTGCAATTGAATGAAAAATCTTCCGGTCACAATAAAAATGAACTTGCATCGAGGAATGCTGGCGAAGTTTACGACGACTGCCAGACAAAATGTAATTGTGAAACAGATTGGGACGAAAATGGACAGAAGATTCAGACATGCCATAATTGTCCAACATACACTGAAGGAGATTATAACAGCGTGGGATTAGGCGAGCACTCATTCTGTCTCGGTGGGGCGTGTTGTAGAGACGGATACTATGGCTCGGGCTGTGTTGGTGTCGGAGACCAGAGTGATGCATATATGAGTGAATACCCTTCTCGCGATGTGCACACCTGCATGTCATACGCATACAACAATTTGTGTGCTCGAAAGCAGCCAAGGTGTCAAGATGGGTATGGCTTTGTCGATAAGACATGCGAAATTTGCGGTCAAGGGTGGTACAAAGAGTTCGGCACTGAATACTGCAAGCAATGTCCCAGTGGTCATACAACTGAGCAACAGGGGTCTTACGAATCAAATTCAGGCGATAGTGATTCAATTTGTGTCGAATGTCCCGTGGGTAAGTATTTGAATCAAACAATGCCCGACTACATTTGTGATATTTGTGATCTGGACAATGGCTTATACCAAGACGAAACCGCACGGACAGAGTGCAAAGAGTGTGTCGCTGGGCATGAACTGTATAAAGCAGAACCCAGTGATTGTGACCAAGACGTCGGTGATTGCTACAAGTGTGGGAGCTGTGACTTTCCGCGTTTCGAGGGAAATGGGTCTCTTGATAGTTGCGAAACGTGCGCACCGGGAAAAATAACAGAACAGGACGATCTCGGTCAAATAACCTGCACACAATGCACGTTTCCGCAATTCGCTAATAGTACGTCCAACGAATGCGAACGTTGTCCTGATGATACGTTTGTTGATTCTGATGGTCAGGACAAATGTTGTGAATACGATCAAAAATACAATACAACGACAAGAATTTGTGAAGACGTGAATTGTGCGTGTGACCCAGGAAAGCTGGATGCACTCCCATTTCCGCCGTTAGACAGTGATACATATACTTGTAGCTCTACCGCGGCATTCGTGCGTCGATACGATGATTCGGGGCAACTTATATTACCAAAGTGTGCTGGCTGCCCGAGCGATTCAAATGTCTCGGGGTATGTGTCTGGGTCCGGTGTGACGTGTCAGAGCTGCCCATACGGACAAATACGAGAACTCGACGATGGAGCTTGTAATTCTCCAATATGCAGTCAACATGAATTTTGGAACGAGACACTGCGTAAATGTGTCGAGTGTAATCCACACGAAATCCAACATTCGGATGGGGCTTTTTTTGGTTGTTCTCCATGTCCAACTTCGTCCATTCGCCACCCAAGTATGTTGATGTGTGTCGAATCATGTGAAGAGACAGAATATTATTTGTATAACGATCAAACTGAGATCTATGAGTGTCAAGAGTGTCAAGCCGGCACGTACCTGAATGCAAGTTTGGGGCTGGTCGGTGAAGTCTGTCTGGATTGTAATCCAGGCACATACAGCCTGGCCGGTGCTACAGAGTGCACTCAATGTGAGATGGCAAAATACCAGAGTGATGAAGGAAGTTCGTCGTGCGATGAATGCCCTTCCCAAGGGACGATATCCCCTCCAGGCTCAGATAATATTGAAGACTGTATAAAATGTCCAAAAATTTTGCAGTTTTTCAATGTATCAAGTGGGGATTGTGAATACTGTCCCTTGGGTAAGGTGTTGGATCTGTATGTCGCTACTACTGGTAGGTTTTGTATGCCATGTAGTGAAGACAAAAGTGGAAATAACAGGTCCTGGTATGCAAAAAATCTCTCGGAATGCGTTGCATGTCCAGCAAATACATATATCGACGACATGACACAGGATCATTATTACATACACTTAACGGACATTCCACATGACCACCCCAAGCACAATGAACTCAGTGAATCTCAAGCATACCATGAAACTCAAAACTTCTGCCAAATCTGTCCAGATGGCTCCACATCCCTCGGTCAGGGTGAAGAGACGTGTGATGTGCCAGAGAGTCTAAACCCCTTTGAGGTAAAAGTCATCAAATGGCCTAAAAACGAGGAGTTTTATCCATATGTAGAGAAGGTATGTCCACCGGGGCGAATGAGGGACAAATATGATGGAGGATGCGTGGAATGCAGAGCAGGTTTTTTCAAGACAACATATTCAAATGAGCCGTGCGAACAGTGCGACTTTAATCCATACACCTATTCAGATAGACAGTTGGTTGGTTGTGGGGGGATCAACTCGGGGTGGTATGTGTGTATACAAAACTACTATGGCACACACGTACAAGAAAAGGATAGTACTTTAACATGTACACTATGTGCTCAAAACTACGAAAAATCAGAAGTATCTCTAGATGTAATAGAATGTACAGAATGTGCAGCTGATTACTATCTCGATCACAGCGAACAAACTAAATGTACTGTATGTCCAAATGCGAAGTATCGTTTCTCGGGTCAACTTTTCTGTGCAAACTGCCCTGCCGGAAAGTATGCAAATTTGAGTGGAGTGGGCTGCTCGGATTGCGAGCCTGGAAAATTTCAGTTGAATACCGGCGATACCTCCTGTAACGATTGTGATTCTGTTGGAGAAGATAATAAGTATGGCCAGGATCCATGTCAAAGGACTTATTATTATGAAGGCTGTGGAGGACTAACGATGGGAACCTGTACTCAATGTCCTACCTGTGATCGGGGAAAGTATATGCGATCTGGGTGTGGTCCATGGACCAACCTGCCAGAGTGTGAAAATTGTACCGAATGTGCTGCAGGGCTTGAACACGAGGATAAAGATGATTGTCAGAGTACATGTGTGGCTTGTCCGCTGGGATTTTTCAAGGAAACAAGAGGTACACATCAATGTCGGGAATGTCATACGAAAAGATTTTCTGAAGTGCCAAAATCGCCCGAGCCAAAGGGAAACTGTGAAAACCCCGAATGGAACTTAATCTACCGATCATGTGGGGGCGCAACGCAAGGATCATGCGAGTCAAAATGTGAGCCGCATTATTATGTGCTGAATTACACAAAATGTGTACTGTGTGCATATCTCGATTGTGGTGTCGGAGAGGAGTTGGTGGGCTGTGAGGATCATGATGCAGGCGAGTGTAGAACATGTCCAGACAATCATTTCTCTGGGGCCCCATCCTCCGAGGGCTGCCAGCCCATGACTCTCTGTGGTGATGGGTTTGAACTCGTTGGTCACGGGCATCCAACCAACGATGGGTACTGTGTTCAATGTACAACTGGAAAGTATCGACCGGGAACAAATCCATACCACAGATGTACCGAATGTCCCACCGGTCAAGTCCCGAGTGGTGATCGTACTTGGTGCGTAGTCTGTAGCGTGTTAGGCACACCCGAGGGATCGGATTTTTGTATGTGTGGTGCCGGGCAAGAATGGTCGCGGGATGGTGACGAATGCGTCTCGTGTCCCATTGGAAAATACTCAACCGAAACTGACCTGGTGTGCGAGCCATGTGCATTCTTCCAAACAACACTCAACGTGGGAAGTGACAATAACGAGAAATGTGTATGTGCGCCTGGGTACCAACAAAATGGAGACTCGTGCGCAAGCTGCAGCAGTGGCAAGTACACGTCAACAATAGGGCTTCAATGTGAATTCTGTGCAGCAGGTTTATTCCCCAACAAACAGCTTGCTGCAGATAATTGTTTACAATGTCATGTCGATCACTACTGTCCATATGCTTCTCTAACCCCACTTAAGTGTCCTAATGCGTCAACAAGCCAAAGAGGATCTTCTTCTCTTTCAGATTGTAAATGCGAATATGGACATCAAAAGCAAAATGGTGAATGTATACTCAGTACATTATATTGCCAAGCAGACCATTACTACAACGATACATTAGACCTTTGTGTCCCATGCCCATCTACGTTCATTACGTATCGTGCTTCTATTTCGGGGGCTCATTTGAAAAGTTCTGGAGTGGAATGTAAATGTCCATTGGGGCAGGGGGTTTTTGATGGCGTTTGCAAGGCATGCCCTGCCGGAAAATATCAAAAACCTCCCGAGAGACTGTCATGTGAAGACTGTGAATCGGGAACAACTTCACTGCCTGGGAGTGATAGCATTGGTGATTGCTTTCCACTACCACTAGTGAATGCTGAGGAAACAAAATTGACACTGAGTACGACGCGGCCCCTCGTGCTGTGCGCTGGGCTTTCCGAAGCCAATACAGTGTTGACTAATATCAGAATTTATTATCCCTACTACCTTCGAGAGACGCAATGTGTGGCACTCGATGTTTGTGATGCTAGCTTACGCACTGGGTGGAAGCATCTCAGTGAAGTTATAGACGATACTACACTGCTCACAGAAAAACCCACGTATTATGACTTCTACAGCATCGAGTTTGCTCGGATACCCACAGGGATAAGTCTGAAGACCTGCAGCCCTGACTTCGATCAATTGAGGGAGAATGCAGACAGTTACATATGCAACAACAATACGCTAATGACATTCAATGGAACCTGTACAGAAGATGAGATCGACGGGGAGCGTGGTAATCCCTCTGACTGTGTCACGGCTGTACAGTACAATCGCGAGGTGAATGACGATCAATACGACCCCGCGCGATACGGAAGCACGCAAATGTTTATGATCGACTTGCTTCCTGATTATGCATGCAATGATACAGATATAGCAGCAGGCAAAAACAAAACAGAATTCTACAAACAGCCACACTATATCAAAGACTGCAACCACATCGACGGTGCGACGTTTACAGATGAATGCTCCTTTGTTTGTAATGCAGGATACACCAAAAATGCCGAGACGTGCGAGTGGAAATGTGGTGATGCGACACAGACCATAGCATGTAATGACTACCAAACGACCATCCCATGCCCTCAAGACTCAAATGTATGGAAATGCGAAGACTGTGATCCTCTTGCGGGCAAACGAAACATGCCTACTACCGGAAACACATGTCAGTATGAGGATTGTTTATCTGGTAAATTCAGTAATGCCACTTCTACCATATGTCACCATTGTCCGCAACATTCCTTTAGTGATTCACCCGGACAAGACTCGTGTACCCCGTGCAACATCTTGGTAGGCGAATACCAAACAGACACCGGACAGGATCACTGTCAAACCTGTGTTTTGAATTCAGCTCATAAGTGCCAGTCTGGCTTCTATGCTGCCCGCACTGTTGAAGAGGTTCAACAATACTTTACTGATAATCCAAGTCTTGCACATTACAATCAACTTCAGAATTGGTGCATAGACGGCTTTGCCTGTCTCCCATGTCCACCAGGCAGTTACGAAGTCTCTTCTGTTTGTATGCAGTGTCCCATAGACACATTCCAGCACAACTACGGAACAACTGCGTGTTTCAACTGTGCGGAATCTACTACAACAAACGGCATCATTGGTGCTATTGATAAGAACGCTTGTGTCTGTAGAGAAGGGTATGAAACATCTGCATGACCTTACTTCTTGTTTTGGTAGACATATACCCCCGTGAAAAAAACTATGAGATATATCGCTGCCAGGTTCAACACGCCGTTAATATATAGAGAAAACATCATCTCCAAAAAGTCAGAGCTCGTATTCTGCCATGGACACATGTCGAGATCCTGTACCAGAGACACTTGCTCAATTGCGTTATATGGCGAAAGCATGGTGCCCTCAGACGGTGGCATCATCCGCATCGGAATACCATGCGGTGGGGACCTCGAAAGAACTGTCGCCGGGGGGATTAGACTGATATCGGGAAGACCGACAGACACCAGCATTTGTGATGGTTCTGAATTTCATTCGAGAGCAATACTTCCTTCACTTATATAAAAGTCTGCTAAAATCAATTCTCTGTTTCAGACAACTCTGATTCGAAGCTTTCACAAGCCTCTTCGTAGGTACAAGAGATTGGCGATGGCAAGTTTGAGTCTAGATCCAAACATTTTTTAGCTGCTTCGTCCGTGTCTTCGTCGTCTCTGCATTCGCTGCATAGGCAAGTTCTCAATGGACACATGCATTTACCTACCTCTGCGGCGTAAACACCGCATGCTGGACAATCACTCCATAAACATCCGGTGCGAATATCAACGTCATACATCTCACGACGTGCCCATGCAATCTTCTCCTTCTGTCTCTCGCATTTCTTTTTCCAAATGTTTGCCAACTCTCGAAGCTTTATTTTCAGCTCTGAGACCTCTGCTTGTAGACGGAGCGTCTCGTTTTGTGAGAAGATAGAAAGTGCGTCATGACACGTGAGTCCAAGGGCAGAAGGTTGCATTGGCATGGGATTGCTAATTGACCAATAGAACTTGTCCCTTTTATTTCAAAACATGAATCACATTAGAATCATCTCAGAAGTTGAGTGACAGCTGCACGATATCAAAGGTCGCGTGGGTTGCAAAGTGCATGTCTGCCTCCCCCTCCATCACCCACCCGCGGATCTCCCTATCTTCGTCCGACGTGCGCACAAACACGTGGAATGAGTTTGAGGTGTCGAAGGCATACAAAAAGTCGGCGCAGGCACACATGCGCATGTCCTCTGTGTTTTCGGGACATTGTGCGTTCGTATTTGTCCGTGCGCTCTGCAGTATGATCTCTTTAGCACCCGCGACGCATTCGTCCGAGACCGTCGCGAAGTTCTCGCGTGCAGAGTGGAGCATTTGTACGTCCTCGGGGGTCATGGAATACCAGCATGTCCATTTGTTGCCGCGTCGGTCTGTCAGGGTATGAGTCGGGTTAGGTATGCCACACGTTACCGAAATATATTATATCATTTCGACCAAGGCAATTGTATTTTTTTGTATATATATATATTTATTATAGATAATGATTCTGCTTGGAAGATAAGTCTTACAAAATTGTGACGAGCATAGATAAAAATGTTGGTTTTGTTGTGTTTCTTATAATTTGGTTTGGAGTACAAAATTACTCGACTCTCCTTGTAAGCAATGCCATCACACACGATAAGAATGCAATCAATGTATCCTCGAAAAAGAAGAATTTTCTTCAAAAAAGGACAAAAGACATTCTGAATGACATTATGTTTTCATATACTATTGCAAAATGTCAAACGTGCCAAAACCAAACAATCTCTTGGCGTAGGAGTACCATGGGAATTTGTGAAAGAGCAAAAAATGTCCCGAGACAAAATTGTTGTGTCGAATTAGAATCAGTTCATCAAGAGTATAAAATATCTCCTGATCTCAAAAAACCTTTCTGGACTCGAGTGTATGATGAGAATGGAAATTGCTCAATACACATCAATACACATGACCCTAAAAACGAAGACATTTACATCTCCGCTCAAATTCATGACAAAGGCACTTGGGATGAATATATTCTAAGTGTTTTTCATCACGTGTTGCAAAGAGTTCCAAGAGAAAAACGGGCTGCCCAACTTGTTGTGGACGTGGGGGCCAATATAGGGTTTTTTTCTCTCACGGCCGCATCGTATGGTGTACGTACTGTTTCTTTTGAGCCCATGCGCTTCAATCTAGATCGATTTGTGTCCAGTATAGAAAGAAATCGGGGATTCGGAGGACGAATGGAAGTTTATAATATGGCAGTATCCAATTCTAATCAAATGGTTTTTCTCAAACCAACATCTGCCGAGACCAACGCAGGCAATTTTTTCATTCAAGATGTTCTAGCCAAGGATATAGTTGGACAATATGGTGTAGATTATGTCACCTCGGTGACCCTTGATCAGATTATCAATCAAGATGTCTTGTTGATGAAAATCGACGTGGAAACATATGAGCCATTTGTCTTGGATGGGGCTTTCCATTTATTATGCCACAACATTGTGAGGCATATTATCATTGAGGTAGATAAAAATCAAGATTCAGCACACGGGGGGGTATGTCCTTCTGCTCGTATGTTGACCTGGATGGACGAACTTGGTTATGATGTCACAGATGTCGTTGTAGGAGCTCCTAAAATTGATGTCAAGAAGATAGAAGTCAAAAAACTCCCACCTAACATTTGGTTTTCTCTGCGTGACCACTCCGTACCTCCTGTAGAACGTCTTGGGATTAGAAGTGAAGTTTGTCAGTAACTTTTTTTCATAAACGAAAGGTTTCCAGTGATGGCTATATAAATTGGCGCCTTGTCTTTTCTGAGCCGTGTCGAAACTGCTGTTCTATTCGAAAACTTACCCAGGGAAAGTCATGTCCAGAGGTATATTCTTTGACATCCAGAACTTTGAAGAACCTAGATATCATTTTTAATGCAGTATCTCGTGTGCCGTCACTTTTGGTCCAGAAGTCATTTTCCATTACGAATACTGTATTTACATCTACCATCTTCTTGTCCATCAGCGTCTGTAAAATTGCTGAAAAGGTGTATCTAGTTGTATCAATCGAGACAAAGTCTGCTATACCACCACGCGCACATGGGGGGCGTGTTGTAAGAAACTGACCCATTTTACCATCTTTCATCAATGTGGTGGTCATCCGATAAACGCCCTGATAAAACCCCAGACCAGGAAAGCGTTCTCCTGTTGGTGCATCTATGTACGGTAAAACCATATTATCAAGATTGTTCTTGGTCATTACTAATTCATTTACAATTTGAACAGGCTCTTCATTACCAAGAAAATTCTTTGCGCTGTTATACTTGTCCGACAGTCCCTCATACGAAAACAATCTCCAGGATCGAGCTGTTTTACGACACCATGAATCCAGGGATTTTATCAATGCTAGCGTTGTCCCGCGACCATCAGCTGTTCCGACTTCAATAACACATAGTGTATGTTTGTGATCCGGGACTGTATCAAGAGATTTGTCGTAAACAGTCTTTGACAGGACCACCGCAGTTCCTTGTCTTGTTTCTGTTATAATACGCGGGCATCCCTTTTTTAATAGCAATTGAATTGTGATGTTTTGTTGTGAATCATTCTTTACTGCTTTTTTTGAGGTCATCGCATTTGATCCAAGATCTAGGTAATATTGTTTGTGTGCTTTCACCCTGTGTAAGAACGTGTATTGTGAGATCTGAAGCTTTAGAACTAAGACAAACACTACCGACATAACTACGACTAAAACGCAATTCCGAGTACATGCCATGACTCGGGACATTTCACGATGTAAGTCAATAATTAATTTTATAATTGTATTATTATACGAGCAGAAACATTATTTCCAAAAAATACATCTATGTGAATTCATCATCAGAATCTAAAGGATACTCAACGGCGTCTCGAATAAGCTCTGGTAGTGTGTCCGGTGTCAAGGACTGATAAACAACAAGGGCCACTACACGTTCGTCCGCATACCATGCATAACCATTACCCACAGCCATATTTTGAGTATGCGCTGCGTGTATGGCTGCTTCAGCAATGTCCAAACAGAAACCTGAAATATGCCAGGCAAAATCTCGATTATTAGTGATCATGTAGATAGTATTCTCGAATGCTTCCATTAAGTGATGGCGTTCAAAGAACGGATAACTTCCACACTCAGAATGATACTTGAATGAGCAAGGATTCACGTTGTTATGGAGCCAGTCATTTAGAAAGGCCAGGGCCGTTCTTTCTGTGCGACAATATTCCGCATATGTCTCAAAACTTCTGGGAGTTGGCTCGTATCTAGCGAGTCTTGCTTTTAGTTGTGTGTTCTCTCGCTGTAACTGCAGCGTCTCGTTTTGAGAGAATATGACAAACGCATCCCTGCATGTCAGGCCCAGCGCGGCGGCCATTATCTCAATTATTATTTCAAACAGGCAAATCAAGCAGTCCCGTTATTTATTTTTTACAGCTACAAAAAAGACAGTGCTTCGTGCACACAACAGTCCACAGCAACGAACGACATCGAGGCTTGGAAACGGCTGCGGGAGCCATTTGTGCTAGTCGACAAGTGCTATGCCTACCACAAATGCCAGTGGGAGAAAATCGACTTCCATATCGCAGGGTGCACCCTCTGTGGTTTTGTGCACCAATGCAACGCCGAGACATGCACACAGACGACGCAAGAGTCGGACGCGCTCTACTGTAACATTACCGGGTACTGTCTGAAGTCCCAAAATTTCATGGCCTGTGAATACGACGACAACTGCATCGTGTACAGCAGGAAGCGCAACGTATACTCCGGAGACAACGTCCAGGACCTCGCGTCGCGCATCTCCACGGCCATGCAGGAGGTCCTGAGTATCAGTGAGCATACGAATACCGTCGAACTGTGTAAGGTGTGCACACAGCACGCCTGCAATCTCCTGCGGCCGTGCAAGGCTCATCTCAAGATGAAAATCAAGAACACGGACATTCGGCAGATTGCAATTGGTCTGCTGTACCTTATGCGCCACGGAATCCGCGTGCACGGTGTGTCCGTTCTGCCCTGCATCTCAGAGCTCCGTACCGTACTCCCGTCGGAGAACGACCTGTGTAGAAAGCTGGACTTCCGTGCAAAGTACATAACCGATACCGAAAACAAATTTAAGTATCTATTTCGAGAGACGAGTCCAGAGCAATTGGTCGCTCTCAACTTTCACGGCAACACGCGAATGTGGTAGCTCCGCGCAGTCTATTTATGACGGCAAATACACTCGCAACGCTTTTGCTGGGAGTGTGTAACCCCCGTGGGGAGAGGAACACGTACAACGGCCTCTACTTCACACAGGCCGAGCTCAGAGAGATCGTGGACACCAGGTCGCTTCACGGAACCCCGGTCAAGATCGAGCACTCGGGCGCCCCAGTCGGTGAGATTGTCAGTGCCTATCTCGACAATAGCGAGGCCCTCAATTGCGTCATGCATATTCCTGAAGACAACTACCGCGCAGAGATTCTGGCTGGATTTGTGCGCGATGGCGTCGCGCTGGACCTGTCCATGGGCTACACCATCGATGTGCGACACACCGAAAACAAAACAGGCTACATAGCAGGTAAAAAAAATACCGTCGAGGTCTCGATCGTGCGAAAGGGCGCGCGCGACGGGTGTCACATCGTTGCCTATGAAACCCCACAGAGTCAAATTCACTTTCCAGGCAACCACGCATCACACGTCCGCGCCCGAAATTCATGGCGCGAGTTTGGACTCAATTTCAAATAAAGTTTGTTTGCTTTTTTTTACTTTTGTATTCTCAAAAATGTATCTATCTGCGAAAGCATGACACGCGCACGCCAGCGTTAAAATGGCTATGAGAATAAAACCTCATGCCTGTATCACTCAAGGCACCAAACACTCCATTAAAGTGCATGGTGCAATACTAGATGGCTGTGGGGGGCAAAGCCCCCCTCGCCTAGGCACTTAAAAAGTACCACACACAATCAAATGCACGCAAACACCATAAAGGTGCTGAGAGGTCGGCATGGAACTCGAATCACATGCCTCCAGAGAGTAAAGTGGGTGTGAGACACCCACAGCGATGGACCACGCAATGGAAAATCTAACGAGCCGACCCGCCAGCCTTTCCTTCAGCTGCCCTGGCAACGGCGGCAGACGCCTGCCTGTGCTTTGCCATGAACTTATCTACTTTGTCCTTCGGAAACTTCCCGTCCTTGAATGCCGCCTCCCAGTTATCCGACGTGATCATTTGCAAGTACAACGTAAGAGTTTCAACGTGGACTTCTTTGACAGTTTTGTCCTTCAATAAGAGCGACAACAGCGCCTGGAGGCTAGCATTGCACTTGGAATACACCGCCTTCGCCGCAGCCTGCTTATTATTCATCCCGATATCCACTGGAAAGAGTGTGGGATCTTGAATGTGGTGAACACAGGCAGCTGCAAAGGCTTCGGCCATCGCATCGCCTTCGTCCTCAGCACCATCCGCCATATCGACACCATCCCCGTCTTCGCCGCCTTCCGTTTTCGGACTCGCCTTTGGCTTCTTGCCAACAGCCCCATTATCAGCCTTTTCTCCAGCATCTTCGCATTCGTCATCCTCTATTCCAGCACCAAGACTCTCGTGCTTCCTCTTGGGCTTGTTCGGCAAAGTCACATTGACCTTGCCCGACAATCCCTTGTCGCTCGCGAGGATCTGTGTGGCTGCCTTGAGGGCATTATGGGCCTGATTGCAGCATGCCGAGCTCTTCTTGAAGGGAATACAACCCTTAATGGCACTGAGAATCTTTTTGCCACCCAACGTTCCCACGTACTCAAAGTTCTTGTTGAAGTACGTGTTCCAGTTCAAGTACGGGCGTCCAACTGTGAGGTAGAGCATTGCGCATAAGATATCACGCACTTTCTCATATTTCTGTGATTTCGGCATATTCTCCATCTTCTTCACCGGAAAAAAGTGTTCCATGTCCTCCTCTTTGAAGTCGGTGAGACTACCGAGCTGTAGGCCTGTTTTATCAAGCCTCGCCTTCACGTCCGCGTCCGCACACAGATGCTCAAGGCAACTGGTGAGATATTTCTGAGAATTCTTGAATTTAACGTCCTCATCTCCGCCAATCACTTCGACAACCTTCCTTATGACTTCGTCGTCTTGTAGTGCAGGTACGGAGTCGGAATTCACGTCCTCATTTCCAGGCCCTTTACGACTGAGGGATTTATCCACTTCCATGTCGTCATCCGCTCTCTCCTTGTCTTTGCCACCCGCAGCCCTGCCACCACCGCGTGTGCGACCAGCAGCAGCCCCGCCGCGTCCGAGACCGGAAGAAGCCCCTCCGCGTCCAAGACCGGAAGAATCCCCTTTGTCTTCGTTCTCAGATTTCTCGTCGGGGTTTTCGACACCCGGTTCTTCTTTGATGATGATAGGGACCGTGTAATTGGGAAGGTCCTCAAGACCCATCTCCATCTGAAATACCATCCAGCCCCCCCGCATATTCTGCACGCACTGCGTCTCTGAAAAAGATTTAGTGAGAATGTTCTTCATCGCGTTACACAAGTTAGTCTTGTCCTCCGAGAATTCAAGTGTCTGGATGATGGTAATCATGGCGAGTAGAAATGTATCAAACTCGCTGCTGGTCTCCAACACCCACGTGTTGCCCGCCAAAGCTGCGCCCCACAGCCAGAGGATGCAGATACCCTCTGCACCAAAGACCTGGATCCACTTTGTGACGCGGAGGAGAAGGGTAGGAGACCTGGTATAGTCTTTCAGGTCGTCGACGCCATGCTGCAATACAAACTCAAAGGCCCGCTCACTGATATTCACATCTAATTTTCCCGTCACCTCCTCGACCTGCTCCTTCTTCGTCAGAGCCCGCGCCCCACCTGCAGCTTCCGATGAGTTCTCGCGCTCTTTCGCGGCTTTCGACTCCACAATCTTGGAGAGACCTTCGAGGATGTTCTGATGATACTTCACCCAACCGTCGAAGATTTCCTCCAGCGTGTCTTTGTCGGTGCTTCCGTTCGCCATCACCAGTGCCACCAACGCAATCTTCCACAGGGCGTCGTCGAACGACTCCACCCTGTCGCTCACAAAGATAAACGATGTCACAACTGCAAAGAAGCACATAACAGCATCTGTGTCAGGGAGATTGAGATCGGAAGGGAGGCCATAGACCCCCTCCTTTTTGCTTCCCCAAAAAAAGTTCCATCTCTTGTTTTCGACCTTCGCCTTCTTGACTTTGGTTTCTGAGCTCACGCAATCCTCTCTCTGAGACGCCTTCCTGAGAGGGTCCTGCAACGGCGACCCATTTGGCGCCTTCTTTTCCAGATACGACGCCAAAAGATTGAACACCATCAGGACATCAAGTCCCCCGAACTCATAAGATTCGGGCATGATCTCAACGAAAAGTAATACTTTACTTGTAACTCTATCAAAATTCTTAAATATCCTAGTGCATATGAATATCACTCATTGCAGAGTGCATCTCTCTCCATTCTCTCCTGCGTCTCTCAAACGAGACAAGGTCTTCCTGCAAGTCACTGTGCGTCGAAACTGCTTTCATCGACCGACATTTGCGACAGTATACTGTCACACCGGGCAGCATTTTGACGCGGCCCTCGAAAAGTTCTTTCTTGATCTCGCCGACCGCACTCTTACCAAAGTATGTGACAAAGGCATACGAAGCAGGGCGTTCCTCGCGAGATCCCATGCATCCCACACACTGTGGACGCGCGTGCATGCTCCTGTTTCTCACGCTTCGATCAAAAGGATGTGCTTATAAGCACTGCTGCTAAAATCTCTCAAAAAACCATAAAGCCTTTAAAAGACTCTGAATTCCAATCACCATTCGAAAGACCTGCCATGCCACGCAAAAAGAGGGCAAAACTTGTCTGTGTCTTTGACGCATGTAAGTGCTCCTACTGCAATGGGCAGTGTCGTGAGATGCGGGTCTTGTGCCAGGGATGCCGCGATTCGGGTGCAGATGCATCGTGTCCGGATTGCTACATGGAAGCATGTGAAGAGTGCGTAGATTGCAAACAGGGCATTTGCTGCTGGTGCTTGACACACAATCGCGTATGCAAGGTGTGATCTATTTAAATTAATAAAAGACGAGTAATCGAAACAAATGACCAGTCGTATGTGTGGATCATTGGCACCCGTGACACAGGCTCCAACGTGTCCGTGAAAATGAGGCGGAAGGACATCAAAAAGGAATTGATGCGTCTCGATGGATACCAGGATGTAGAAAATTATTTTTATGACGTAGAAGTTCGCGTCCCCCCGTCGCGAATACTCCAAATCGAGAGTGGAGAGTCTTTGACTATTCAGCTGCCACGCCTGCGTCTGCGCCCGCACATTACTGGTACCAAATGCACGCGCGATACTGCGCTGGACAAATATTCGGTGAGAACATTTGTGTGCAGTGTGCGTATGATAACAAATAGAACCAGAAATAGCAACTATATTCACAGGGCGCGCGTGCGAATAAGCACGACGGAAAATCACTAAAATTTTTTAGAAATTCCCTGCTTTGAATTCCTTGCGTGGTGACTACAACGAAACATATAGACATGAAACATCTTGAGATAGTCAAGGCAGGCATTGAGATTTTACTACCAACCCCCGTTGACTTTGGAATGGTTTTCAAAGAAGTGCAGCGCAGCGAAAATCACGTGTTTTGGCTACAGGTCCCCGACACGCCGATGCGAGAGCAGATTGCTACCATAAAAATTAATGGTCTTTTCTACCGCATGACGCAGCGGCTTGAAAAGGCCGTTTTTAGAAATGTTCGCCTCACCAAGGACTTTATCAACGTGGAGGTCCTCGAAGACGGCACGCGCAAGCTCCGCATCCCAACCCGACTACTCGAGGCAAAAAAGAAGTCATCCATACGTGGTCAGGTAAGTTCTTTTATTTTGTTTGTCAGTGTCAGTATTTAATTAGTTCATTACACAGGGAATTGAAGGAGATCCTGCGAACAAGAGGCGCATATCAATTCAAAAAAAGCCCATTAAGAAAAGAAATCGGATTTTGCGTACCATATCCGACTTGAATTATCGCGAAGCTCTTGACCGTATCGAGGCGTTTGAGCCGTCTTCGTTCAGCATGTTGTTTTCAAAGGTCGCGTGGCTGCAGCATATGGAAAAAACATTCGAGCTTGAATTCTCCTCCTCTCTTCTGACAGAACTTCAAAAAAAACATGCCGTGTCAGTTGCGCCTGCGTAGAGAGTCCGGCACGCGCAGCTCTATCGGGCCGATGGGCATGCCTTCGTGCTGTGGCATCTCACAGGTCTCTGCGACTTGTTTTGTTTTTTCCCGCATTGTCTGTAGTATGATCGTGCCGATGAGCACGACGACTGTCACGACTATCATACAGAGGTACACGGTGCGCTCAAAAGAGCACTGCGGGCGAATCAACGTCAGACTTTCTAGTGCGCCGTGGAATCTGAAGAATGGGTGTTGCTGTGTTTCGTAGCTATTCGACACCGTGAAATGCCGACCCACGTAGGCCAGGACTAACACTTCTGCTAATGTCGGACTGCTGAGACTAGCGTTGTCCCACGTCAGCTCTTCTGTGAGTACTTCTCTGCCAACAAGGGTTCTCGACTCTCGTAGGAAGTGTTTGATGTGCTGTGCATTCATGCATGTTTCTGGAGTGCATTCTATAAAATTATCATCGTTGGAGAGTCTGATCTTTGCAAGGTACTCATTCCATACATCACAGCAGGAAATGTTTAAACCAAATGCATTTGATAGGAATAGAGCCGCGATAACCCATTTGAGTATCATTCAGACGAGTTAAAACTTAAATGCAAAATCCCGCAACATCGAAAACTTATTTATAATGTTAGTGTGATTTGTACGATGCTACTATACCACACCCACGTAGAGCCTTTGACGTCAATGTATCGTCGCCAGATAATGGACTTTATTGAAACGTGTAACTCAAAATTCAACATGAGTACAAGTAGGCTAATGAAGAACGATGTCGTTGTTCTCATGCAGCGAAACAGCAAAATCATTGGTTTATGTCTTCTGCGATATGAAATCCCAGAGAATGACGGTTTCGACTGGGAGGCACCCTACTGGCTTATCACAGTCCTCTGTGTGCATCCCTCTGAGCGGCGTCGTGGTAAAGCGTCTGAGATCCTGGATTATGTCACTCAAGAGATATGTAAAAACAAGACCGAGTGCCGCGTCGAATTAGATTCGAAATTCATTTATGGAAGCGATGAGGCCTCCTTTTTGAAAGATTTTTTCAAACTGAGAAAGGTACACCCCATAATAAAGTGACTGAGAAATTAATTTTTGCCAAATACGGTGTCGCTCATGTGGTCTGGCACAGTCCATCGATTGAGCCGGTCGTGAGTCCGGAAAAATACATAGAAGTTGAACCAACTCATACCCAGCACAACAAACAGTGTAACATATTCAAGAACAACAGACGCGATTACGTTATCAGTCAGGAACAAAATTATGAAAAAAGCGGCACTTACAAAGTAGAGCACCTCAAAATCAAGGTACAGACAGCGTCTCGCAAAAGAATGCTCACTATTACTCAAGACTCCGCACATATACTCGTATGATGTTGTTATATGTACCAGCGACACTCCGATCAGGAGCAATATTACCCCGACGCCATGAAATTGCGATGGATCGTATGGGGCTCCCGTGGGTCCACCGGAGCACGCACTCTGACCAGACAACCACTGGTGGTCGTATTGCACGACCAAGTAGCCACCCAGCACACCGACCAAGACACCTACGTCCACTACCAGACACACTGGCATATAGGATGTGATCTTCCCATGCTGGAACCGTGCTACATTGTACAGTTGCCACCACGTGTGGTGCCATGCGATGAATAGACCGACGAAGCAGAAGAATAGCATCCACGGAAGAATCCACGCACCCCCCTCACTCTCATACTTGCACTGCATAATGTGCGCGGACAGGAAATGTATGCTGTCCTTCGACTTTGAAATGACACTCCAGCATTCGACGGCACATATGGGTGATAGCAAACAAACCACTACCACCAGTGAGAAGGTGTTGATAAAGGCATAAAAATAAAACCAGAAATAGTTTATTGGAAACACAAAGCGACTCTCAAATAGCAAAATGTCCACTTTGTACGTCTACGTGCCTAGCAAAATGCAGCTGGTTCTGACTTCGCGTGCCAGAACATCTTGTGTGCGAATAGTGACTTGTCGTCGGGCAGTTTTACGCCACACGTCTCGCACTTCAGGCAATCAGCAGACTCTTCACCCTTTTCACCACCCCCCAGATTTTTTTGAAAAGTACTCGAATATGGGCAGGTTGCTTTGAGCACCATGCTATTGGCCGATGTTCTGATATGCTTTCTTTATATAGGATAAACAGTTTTTACTAAAATCTTTTTAGCTGAAATCTATACTTTTTTAGCTAAAATTTCAATTTTAGCATAAAAAGGTTCATTCCAACAGTTCTCCTAAAATCTATATGCAGCATGCCTCCGAGGACCCTTTCGGTTTCGAACTTGAACCCGGAAGTGAAAGCGATAGGGATACACTGAAGCTGATAGAAGACTCTCTGGGATACGATGAATTCAGTGTTCTGTTTGATGTGGATAAGTTCGAGGAAGAGCATGAAGACAAAGCACAGAAAACAGCCGACTCGTGGCAGCAGTTGTGGGAGGAGGGTGCCGACAAGAAAAAAGTGGAGATTATGAAATGCGAGAAGAGAGGAGATGACGACCACTACACTATCAAGTCGGCATGTGAAGGCGAGGTCGAGAGGGTTTTGTGCAGTATCCAGCAGGGCATGATGGTCGCGGATTCAAATTACTCCTTCGTCATGTACGACAGCGAGCCACAGAAGGTGGAGGGCATCGGCTTTGATGGGTCGCGAAACTTTGCATTTCGCTGTTGGAAAGTTGTATCAATCGAGAGGATCCAGAACAGATATGTACGCAACCGCTTCCTTGATTTTGGGAAGTCCATGATGGACAACCCTGTCAGCGAATGGGTCTTCCATGGAACAGGGGAAGCTGCCGCGGATGCCATTAGGGACTGGGGCTTCTCAGAGAAGCATGTGCTGAGGGCTGCCTTTGGAATTGGCATCAACACATCATCTTCTATGCTCACATCCCTGCAGTTCTGCAAGGCCTTCTTGGTTGGCACGCAGATCCACTACAAGGTCATCGTCTCTGACTACTACAAGGGCCATACCGCGATTGGGACTACGAACCAGAGGGATTTCGGCGAGACTGATTGTGGCAAGCCCATCACCAACCTCGTCGCGCCACCGGAGAAGGGACACGTGAACGTTGCCAGGTTCACCGACCAGCTCTGCCCCCTCTACGAGGTGACTCTGATAATAGACACTACACGTGATATGACCGAGAACGAGATCCGCACGGTCTTCATCAACGCAGCTCCATACTCCAACTACTTCGTTCTCGAATGGATCGCGGCTGGGAACATCAAGAACCAGGAGATTCTCCTCACACGCACGAGGTATCCTTCGATTCTGGAGAATCTCAAGAAAAAGGGTTTCATACGCAATGCTCCACCGACATCTTCGAAGTCCAGCCAGCTTTCTTTGCCGCAGGCGGTGAGTGTTGGTGCGTCTGTTGTGTCGAATGGAGGCTCCTCTAGTGTGGTATCTGGATTGCCTGGTACAGTTGTTGTATCCGGAAACAAGAGGCCGTCCAGCTCGTCTTCTACCATGCAGCAGCCAGCCAAGAAGGTCGCGAAGAAAGCCGAAAACGACAAAACTCAGTATGGCTTTCGCGTCCCGTGCACACTCACTGGCTGGACTGATCTCACTACGAGTGGGGCGCGTAACATCGAGCAAGGCCACAGCATCATCATCAGGAACAAAATGCTTCTCTGTGTGGAGTATGCTGAGTTTGTTGATACCGTGCAGCACTTCAAGGTGGTCAAGATCATGCAGAGTCTCGGCAACATGATCTTCTTCTACCTCAGGCCCGTGACCCAAGACACGCGCGACAAAATCGAACATGAGATCTGGCCAGCTCGTAAAGAGTTATTCGAGAAGTTTCTGGATCTGCCCAAGGACTGCATCGTCTGCAAGAGGGACTCCATGCTTAGGTTCTGAGGAATCTTTTTAATTTTAGGCACTTATAGACACATTACGGGTGTTTCCAGCAATAAACGTTCATTTCGAATCGTGGCATATTCTGCTAGTGGGGGTGTTTCTGTTCGTGTTGCATTGTGGAGGCAGTATATTTCAGGGTATGAAGTCTTTGCTGTACGACTCTTGTGATTTGCCGAGTTGTCCTCTTCTACTGCGTCGTTTCATCATCTGTCTGTGTTTTCTACAGCCGTTTGTGTTGTTGAGTGTTTTCATTTTCAAGCACAGCAAGGGATACGAAACGGTTGATTCCAGTCTGCAGTTCCTTACAACCACCATCGGGAAAAATGGCACAAATAGTACTCTTGAGGTGGAGGTGGGGAATATAGACTATATCTTCTTCTGTGTGCCTCTGTGTCTCTCCATATCATTCAGCAGTATGTTGTGGGTGCACTACAGCCACCTCGGCATTCTCAACGCAGACGTGATATGGGATGAAACGCTCGATGAAAGCCTCATCACATACGAGTTTGCCTACTATGTCGAAGTTCTCGCGGTGTTCCTGAGCTGCATGGCGCTCATTTCCGATAGCAGCCCGTATATCATGATGAATATGACGGTTTGCGCCACAGGTGTGGTCTGTCTTCTCTGTGTGTCCGCGGCACGTTACCCGACTGGCTCTGAGATCGCAGAGAGTTGGCTGATGATGATCTCCAACTTGATGATTATCGGTCTGATCCTTATCATCTCCATCTTTATCTGCAACCCCAACTGCGCGCTATCTGCAGCTGCGACACTCATGATGGGTATATACTTTCTACTCAATGGCATCGGGCACCTCTCTGCTCGGGGTCGCGCCGCAGCCAGTAGCATCGTTGCTCTGCGCACCATGTCATCCCTCGTGGTCTGTACTTTTAACTTGATCGTGTACGCGAGTACTTCTGGATTAATATGCCCCCCATTAGTGAGTATTTAGCACAGTAAATGCTCAATCAACGCTGTTAAACGTCGTCTTGCTGTACCTTGGAGCAGCCATCATCCTTGTTTATATCACAGTTTCAATTGAAAACTCCCTGTCCAGAAATCCGGTCTGATAACACGGATGACGTATATTTAACACATAGATAGAAGAGTTAATGTCGTTTGCCACCGCTGGAATGACAGCGTCGCGAGAAGTACAACTACAGGCACCACAAGAGAGGCAGCACTTTAGCAACGTTGGTCTCGTAGATTATCGACAGAACTTCAACACCCCATCCCAGAATGACCAGAACACCCGGGGAATGTATATGGCCAAGAACACGCCCAAGCAACCCGAGGCATGGATGGGGTTTTCAGAGACCAAAACGGGCCGCAGCACGCGCGCGGCACGAGACGCACACGTTGACATCGACCAGATGGCAAAGGCTATCAGCAGCGACTTCTTCCAGAATCTTCAGAGCTCGAGGTCGCTGAAGAGTGACGACTCGATCAACGTGAAGTTTGCAAACGAAGTGGTCAACGAACTCCAGAGTCACATGGAACGCCAGAACCGCCTCGAGCAGATGCAGAAACGGAGCGACAGTCGTCTGGCCGGCATCGAGAGTAACATCGAGTATCTCACATCGTCTGTTGTCGACAACGACATCGAACAGCGTCTCCAGAGCATGGAAAAGAGGATTATCAGCAATGTTGACACCAAACTCAAAAAACAGATGCAGGACCTCAAGCCCTCCTCCTCAGTCACGTCACCTGCACAGCACAGAAGTCTCGAGAAGATTCAGCAAACGGTCAAGCAACTAGAGGCGAATATGTCACTGAAGGCTGATAAAGAGTTTGTGAACAAGCAGCATAACAAACTGAGTGCAGAACTTCACGAGACCCAGAAGGCGACGCTGAGCATCGGGGACAAGGTGCAGGCCCTCAAGACAGCAAGCTCTCAGCCCACCCCGAAAAGTAAGGCGCGCGATTTTATTCGGGCTTGGTAGATTGAAATTTGTTTTTAAATGTGTGCATGTAAATGTATAAATGCCCTGCTTTGAAATAAAATAAACCAAAATCACATTGTCCGTATGTGGTTCTATGACCCCATGGATGAGTACAATCCCTGGAATAGAGCCGTAGCACTTTTTGACCCTCCATTTTGTCATTGTGAATTGCAACTGGAAGACAACAGGGCGTTAACTATTTATAACAGTACCCCAGTGCGTTTCGTAGCGCGCTCCTTCGAACGCCGTAGGTATACATGCTTACAGATCCCATGTACCACACAGCAGTATGCCATATTACGACAGGCCTGTGAAGAAATTTCTAGTATGGGGCTGTCCTTTGACAGAAGCACTCTATGGCGCCATGCCACTGGACTCACAACAGAGGTCCCGCCTCACAAGACCTTCTGCAGCAAGCTCAATGCAGACGTACTCAAAGTTGCCGGAATCCTCCCACCCACCACCAACACCAATTGCATCACACCCTCTGGTCTGTATCGCATGCTCAAATCCCGCGACGCAACAATGGACCTGGAACTTGAGACACCACCCGTACAATCCCTACCAACAGCCACGATAATCGACTGGGCAACATAGCATCATATAAAAGCATTTCCTGCACACCAGTACATATGTCCACACAACAGGGTTCTAAAGAGGATGCCGAAAGGTATATATCTCATATGGTAGCAAAGCTCCTCGAAAAACCAAACAACCAGACTGCCGGTAAGGTAAATGATATAATTGAACTTATGAATAGACCAGATATCAAAGCTAGTGATGTGTGGACCGACCTTAAAAAGCATATATCATCCGAGTCCCGTTGGTACCAAGTGACATGGGACGCTCTGCAAAAATACCACTCTTTATTTGAATTGAACGCAGATCAAGCACTGAGAGAGAAGATTTTGAAGTCAAAGGACGCCACAGAACTCAACGAACGTCTGAAAACACTACTCGAGACCCCCACACTCCAGTGGTTTTTATTTGAATTGAACGCAGATCAAGCACTGAAAGAGGAGATTTTGAAGTCAAAGGACGCCACAGAACTCAACGAACGTCTGAAAACACTACTCGAGACCCCCAAAATAGATTTCGGATTTTCTATACTGACAGGTGGCGAAAAACCGTCTATTGGCAAGGAGCTCTTTCAAGAAAAGCTACGTTTTGAATTATGTAATAAGTACCATACGAGTCAAACTCCCGACGTCAAGACATTAACAGTTCCTCATGCAGACTACATCACATATTACCCCCCTGGACAATATTGGGTTCAAGTGTTTCAAAACGAAGATAAGTATCTGGAAACAGATTCTGTAAAAGATATTAGGAGAGGCAGCACAGAAACTTTGAACAAATTGGAAAATAGTAAAATGCTCGAATCCAATGACGAGTGGAGGAATAATAGGCTAATTTCTAGCACATCCAAGGTATCTCATCAATTAAGTTCATACAGACAGGTGGGATATTCCAACAACGACTTTATAAATCTTGGTTTCAAGGGTAAACTATGGCAAGAGTCGTCGTCTGGCAACCCCCAACCCACATACACACTCGAGAAAAACGAAGTCAAGATCACTAATGAAAGTCTTGAAATTACAAATTATAACAAAATAGGATTCATAGATAAAAAGTGCATAATTGCGGTTCAAACAGATGGTTCGACACGTTACTTCAAACCCGCCGATAACGATCAAAAAATTGGATATGCCACGTTGACGAGTGGGGATACCCTCCAAGAGCGCGCGAAAAGAGTCCTGAATATTTTGATATATAATGCTAGCATGGGATATACCGACAACCTTTCGTTTTCTTACGACTTGTTGCATGTTGCTTTGCAGGGTGCAAGCACCTACTCCCAAAAATTTCAAGAAATGCAAAATGTAATAACATTGGCTAACAAGGTGGACACGCAATTGAGGGATATGGAGGACTACTACGTAAGCAAAGTTAAAGAAATCGATGATAAATACCAACAAAAGGAAAAGTCAATGAAAGATCAGTTGTCTAGAGATTTTACCACCAGGGCAGCCACTGAAGTTATTGGCCAAGATAAAGTCGATACCAACTACAAAAATATGAAAGAAAGTTTCCAAAACGAAATCAGAGATAGTGTCAAAAAATTACTAAAGCAGGAGTTTTTGAAAGATAATTCCAAATCAGTAGAAGAAATCATGAACGCATGGACAATGCCAAATGCAACGCAAATTATTACACAATCAACAGTCTGAAAACTTATTTGCTGTCATTCGTCAGAAGGCAAACACGTTTATCGATATACAAACTATAAAAGCCCGCGCCCACACAAATACTGTCTACGGTACCACCCCCATCGAAGATCAAATCAAAAGTTCACAACCCTGAGATCATCGAGGCCTCCCTCAAAATAGGCACAGAGGTCTATAATTTTCGCATGTCCCGACTGGATTGTTTGCAACTTATCCGTGGAAACGCAGAGGACCATGTGATTCGATCCTATGTGGGTTCCCTGTGCATTGCACTCGAGCGCGACGAAGAAGGTAATTTTATATTACAAGCAACCAAAGACAAAGAGTCCCTCGGAATCATCGCAGGGAGCGGGCCGTATCTCCGATGCATGCCGACAACTCCACAGATCTGTCTCAATGGACTCCTCCCTATTATGATTTACACCCAGTCTAGAACCCAGGAATTTGGACAGCATATGACAATCAATGGTCACATGCCATCCATCAAGCTTGCATCGTCTCTTTTTCACTTCAAAAGTATCATGAAAGACATGGGACTGCAGATCACACACCCGGCACCTATAGTAGATTTCCACCAGCAGTTTCATGTCATCGGGCTCAAGTTCTTCGACACGTTTTTGAAGTTCAACAGCAAATTTGTGCAGAAGATTGCAAGTTCCAAAAACAAGCAATCAAAATCGGTGCAGGAGGCCCGTGCGCTCGCCATTAACACCGCACACGCAGTGCAGTCAATCATAAGGGACAATAAGAGTCACTCCGTCTGTATCCACGCAGATAGTATGCAGGTAATTTGCCTGCCAACGGAACAGATGAGCGTTCTGGAACTTCGCTGCAAAAACAAACCGACCACACAATTTTCAATTCGTCTTGCAGACAAGGTCAAAAAGTTTCCAGTATTCTCACTCGAGTCCAAAGATCAAATGGGCACTTTCGCAATACCCGTAAACAATTCCTACATTCTTGTCGGAAACTTGCCCCTGTCAATCTTTCGCTCTGTCTCGCAGCTCTGTCGTGGCGATGACGAAACACCAAACTTTAGTAGGACCTACATGAAAATTTGCCGCATGCTGAGGACGATTGCATTGCACTACAACATCCTCCGTGGACTGCGAGATCAGTATGATAATATCATTCAATGTGTTCGGAATCATATCAAAACACATTCCTCTGAAATGACACCATGGGAAACCTGCAATCTTTATTACCTCTCAGGAAACCCAGACGCTCGGTGTCACAGCCTCTGGTTTTTCCATGCCGACCCCAAATTCTTATCCTTCGTTAAGAATCCTTAATGTAGTTCCTGACCAAGGGCCATAGAGCATTCCACCCGTCGTAGATATCCCGGCTTGCCTTACCACCCGTTATTACAACCTTACCACTCGAAAACAACAGCAGCACCACGGGAGAGTTATTCGGTCGGTAGATAAGCCCCGGAAACATATTCTTTTGAAAAGTACTATACACAGACTGGTCGTAGTAAAAGCGATCCAAGTCTAATACCCTACTGCCAAGTTTGAGGTCCACGTTCCCTACAATATTTTGAATGCGGACCTCCGTCAAATTCATCACCACACTGGGCATCCCACCTCTCAGTATCGAAACAATTTCCAGAGAGGCCTGACAACACTCCGCAAAGTTTCTACACCCCGTCAGCACCATCTTCCCACTCGTGAAGAGTAATACAGTACACATCGGATTATGAATTCGAATGGTAATAGCCGCGAACTTTTGCTTATCAAATATTGGATTGGGTAGAATACGGCTAATCATCTCCAGGTCAAACGTCTGTACAGAACTCTCGATCCTTGCTGTTCCCACGAGGTTATGAATAATGGCCTGTGGTTCTTCGTTTTCGGCTTTCTGTTTCTTTCTTGACTCATAGAACTCATTGATATTTTCTATGAGATTATCATCTATTTTGCACTTGCCCTTGAGATTTGCATACTTTCTTTTCTTTATTGCTGTATCACTATTTAAACTTAAAGCAGGTATCATCGATAAAACAATTTAAGTAGATCCATTTGTATTTAATAATTGCAATACTACTTCTCATATTACAGATGGTACTAGTTTATACACAACCACACTACATCGTCCAGTTTGAAATCGATCCCATACACGACCACAATTTCACCGACGCCATCACAGAGTTTCTATCCGAAAACAGCATTACCATACAAAATATTTCTTCTACTGTAATTTCATAGTACAACTCTCGTCAGTCTCCCTACCTCACTATTGTGCATTCGAAATACCCCTACACATTCCCAGGGAAGGTTCGTCTCTCTGAATAGTTCCATACATTTTCTCTCCTGCCCGCTCCAGTGGAATCGAAATACCGAGTTCTCCCCGAGACACATCCCCGACATAATCGAATGCAGCCTCGTCACTCTCCCAAGGGCATCTTCGTTTTCAGTCTCATTTCTTTTGACGTCTCCAAGGTAATCATAAAACGAGAGCACCTGTTCTCCGTTTTCAAAATATGTGAAGGCATATGCAACAAACTTTTCGGCGTAAATGTTTTTCAATGAAAATGTTGGCTTTGTCAGATAGTAAACGTCTTCTTCCTGATCTACTATCTTTACATATGTGTTACCGTTTTGGGGTTTGACAACAAGAACTCGCAATGCATTTTGTGGTACACAAGTCGAAAATCCATCACCATCATAATTTTCAACGTATTGATCCGAAGATGCTACTGTCTTGTAGTCATCAATACTTCCATTCATAATTATCTTTTGACCGCACAGTCCATTCTTCAGCTGCATGACCGTGTTATGCTCAAGCATGGCAAAAGGGTTTTGTATGATGCAAAAGTTCATTATTTATATAGTATAGAAGAGATTTTAGCAGGGAGTTCGCAAATAATAATCGTGGCAGGTTGCTTCCGGAGACCCCTATAGGAAAACGCCCCCCCCCCCCCAAAAAATGCCAAAAAAGGGGGGGGGGTGGGAA
>Ga0315315_10000147_pt1 | contig 52176 bp, 57 predicted proteins | sample M140m3416metaG_FD_203699 | JGI IMG/M metagenome (GOLD analysis project Ga0315315, IMG submission 203699) | Ammonia-oxidizing marine archaeal communities from Monterey Bay, California, United States - M1 40m 3416 | ecosystem: Environmental > Aquatic > Marine > Intertidal zone | place: USA...
TCATCACTAGCAAAAGAATATAAACAATGGGAAAACAAATTAGACTTTGTACAAGCAGATCCTAAAACATATCAAGAGTATCAATGGTTCGACGAAGAAAAGATAGAACAGATATTAGAACACAAAGACACATTAAAGTATATGTACATAAATGGAGGAGAACCATTTATGATGCCATATCATTGGAAGTTTTTAGAAAGATTAATAGAAGAAGGTGTGGCAGAGAATATTCATATTAGTTATAATACAAATTGTTCTATGTTTGAGACATGGTATGATGATATTTGGAAACACTTTAAACATGTATCATTAGGCATGTCAGTAGATGGATATGATAAAGTTAATGAATGGATTAGAAAGCCTGTAAAAGGAAATACATGGGAACAAATAGATGAACATGTTAATAAATTATTTTTTGAATGTCCTTCTTTATATGCAGTTAATATCACTAATACAGTACAATTTTTAAATGCTCCTTACTTGGACGATTACTACAGCTGGGCTCAGCCTATAGTAGATAAAAGAAATGATAATCCAGATTTAGGTATAGCAACAATTAATCAAAATTTTCTAGTGTTCCCTCATTATTTATCTTTAAACTGTGCTTCAGTAGAATGGAAGCAAAATTTAAAACAACACTTACAAACATCTAAATACGCACAACAAATATTAACACCCACAATGATTAGTTACTTAGACGCTAAAGACGAAAACGAATTACTTTGGAATCAAGGTATGAAGTTCTTAGATACTGTAGAAGGCACAAGAAAATTAGGTCCTTGGAGAGACATATTCAGTTATGACTACAAATTTTAAGAACAATAAATCCTTATGTATTTTTCCTTGGATAGAAAACTATCAAGGAAGTCGTTACGAAAGAAAGTATTGTTGTGTATCAGATGATTTAAAAGGATTAGAAAAAACAACAGAAGAAGAGTTTTTTAATTCTGTTTATATGAAAGAAACTCGTCTAGATATGTTAGCAGGAACAAAGCGCCCAGAGTGTCATGCTTGTTATCAAAACGAGGATAATAATATTCTGTCCTTAAGAGAGGAGGCAACATTTGAAATCGACTCAGGGGAAGTAAAAAAAACTTTTAAAGAATTATTAGACAAAACAAAAGAGGATGGCTCATTAGATGATAAACCCTCATACTACGACTCTAGGACAATTCATTGTAATCTACAATGTGTTTCCTGTGGCATTACATATAGTTCACAGCACATAGATTTATTTTTAGAAATGTTTGGTAAGGATACTTTAGACAATGCCAGAGGTAATGGTGGTACAAGAGGAAATCCTTTTAAAGTAGATAAGAAACATGAAGCACAAACTGCTAAAGAAATGGAAGTTGGGTTGGAAGAAAAAAGAATAACAGGTTTCTATTGGGCAGGAGGAGAGCCGTTTATGTCTCCTGTACATTGGACAGTAATGGAAAAGATCTTAGAACTAAGAGATAAGCCTGGATACAAAGATTATATTGATAACATAAGAGTACATTACAACACAAATTTAACAAGAAGAGAATGGAAACGAAAACCTATATCTCAAATATTAAACAAATATAAACATCTTAGAATAGAAGCAAGTTTAGATGGTACACATGAAACATTAGAATACACAAGAGATGGCGCTAAATGGAATGATATAGAAAATAACTGGAGAGAGTTTTCAGAGGCAGGTATTACAATGGAGGTGGCTAGTGTTTTAACAGCCCCTGTAATATTTGATGTGGATAGATATATAGATTTCTTTGAGCAATGGCCAGGTATGAGAATTGCAAATCATTTATATATGATAAATCAACGAGACCCAGGCATGCAAAGTACTTTAGATATATGTTTCTGGCCTGATCATATATTTTATCCTGCTATGGATAAAGCAGTAAATGCTTTTAAAAAATCTTCTTTCTTTAATAAAGATAAAACAGTTGATATATTAAACTACTATTATAAAATGAAAGAAGAACTAAAGGACACATTTAATAATCCTAAAATTTTAAGCGCCATAAAATCTAAAACTGTTTATAGAGATGAATATCAAAAAACATTATCTTTACCTGACTTGTTAGCAATAACACACCCTGATGCAAGAGAGTGGTATCTTAATCTACCTTATGATATGAAAGATTATTTTGGTTATCATGTAGACCTAGTGAAAGACAATATTAAATTAAAAGGCATACCCGTGAGGCAGATATGAGTGGGTATTTTCAATATAATACATTAAATAAAATGCACATAGAACTTTCTAGTTTGTGTAATTCTATATGCCCTAACTGTCCTAGATATTATCAAAACAGCCCCAATGAAATTCCTGAATTAATACCTCAATCTATATCTATAGAAAACTTTAAGAAATGGTTTCCACCTCAAACTATGTCAAAAATTAATCTATTATTATTGTGTGGTAATCACGGAGACCCTGTTACTTGTAAGGACTTACTTCCTATAATGGAATATTGTTATGAAACATTACCTAAAGATGGTGCAGTACAGATGCATACAAATGGAGGAATGAAGTCAACAAAAATATGGAGTAGGATAGGAGAAATATACGCAAACAGGCCTGGCTGGAAAATGATATTTAGTATTGATGGTTTAGAAGATACAAATCACATATACAGACGAAATGTTAATTGGACAAAGTTAATGGCTAATGTTAAGGCATACACCCAACATGGAGGTAATTCAGATTGGGAGTTTCTAATATTTCAACATAATGAACATCAAATAGAAGAAGCAAAAAGATTATCTAAAGAAATTGGCATAAGAAACTTCTCTCCTAAAATTGCACATGGATTAGATGATGGTAAAAACTTTGCTACAATGCCTGCCCTAAATAAAGAAGGCAAAACAGACTATCACATATATCCTCCAAGAGAAAAGAAGAACAAAGTTAATTACATTGCAGAAGATAATTCAGATAAAATAACAGTCAAGAATAAAGAGTTTAATCAAATAAGAACAATGAATATGGATAGCCCTAAGGCATATAAACCTGGGACATCAGGACTAGATAGATTAGGCAAACAAGAATTAAAAGAATTAGATGATACTGTTATACGACCTAGATGTCATAAAGAAGTATTTGTATCAGCAGCCGGTTTTATTACTCCTTGTTGTTGGATAGGACTTCTTGTTCCTTTTGTAGATGATGAAAGAAAAGTTTCTGGATTTTTTGAACACCACCAATTAAAAGAAAAAATGATGACGATAGGCTTAGAGAAATTTAATCTTCACAATGACACATTAGAAAATATATTAGATGAAAATAGATTGAATGAAGTTTATTCTAATGATTGGAATAAAACAACTGCTTGTGGAAAATTACAAGCCTGTACTAAGACATGTGGTGCACCAAATGTTTTAGACGACACAATGTCTCACGAAGACAACCCATACAAAAAAACAAGAAAAGCCACAGATCATAGAGAACACTTAGCATGAAACTTCAACTTATAGATGAAAAATATCCTGTCTGGGAAGTTTCTGAATTTGATTTGCCTGAAATAGAACTAACAAGTATTAAGACTTATGATCAACAATATGAGTCTGAAACCACACACTTAAGACAACATTGTAAACCTGACAGTATATCTCACAATGCTTTCTGTACGGTGTGGAACGATCACACTAAATTTTTAGAAAAGTTTATTAGAAAGGAAATGAATGACGTAGAAGAAGTTAGACAAATGTGGATGAATACATTATCTAACTTTAGATACCCTTCTTTTTCTCAGTCAGGAGAGTTTATACAAGACGAAGAAGATTTTGATATGGCGCCTCATGTAGACAATAGAGGCGTATTTGGTGTTTTAATTATTAACCTAAAAGACAACCCATTAATATCTGGAACTCATTTTACTACAATGAAATGGATGGGTCCTACAAAGAAACATACGGGCGTCTTTATGTTAAACAACTGGAACACCCAACATGGTATAAATAATCCTGGTCCAGGTAGTAGATTAATAGCGTATCAGAACTTACACATAGATGCAATATAATGAAAATAGAAGTCGTAATAGATCCTAAATTATTTGATATATTACCCCATCAAATGGTTTCCACATCTCAATTTTCTATTGTCTGGGAACCTATTAATAATCCTTTTGTGTGGTGGTGGCTGTCTTATTATGTAGACAAGGAAATGTACAAAGAACCCCATACTTCTTTTGTAGGCAAATTTAAAAAAAATTATAAATCTAATCCCACTAGAGCTTTAGAAAAACTTAAATCTCAAACACTATACATTAGATCTATAATACACGAAATAAATTCTTTTCTAGAACCTAAAGATTATTTTCCCATTAAACCTGAGGATATAAATTTAAAATTTAACAAAGAGTCTAAACAAATGTTAAATGATATTCATAGACATTTTGTTAGAATACATTACCCTACTACAAAATATAATCCTAGAGATTATGCTCACCCTCCTAGAAGAGTAGCGCCCCATAGCGTAACTTGGAGATATAACTGGTATATGGATAGGTGTGATTATGACTTAGACGATCCTTATAAAGAATATCCTAACGATTTTACACTTGTTGATCCTACACAGTCTCATGCTTGGGTAGATATTGTATTAAAATTAAATGATGCCTGTCACGACATAGAGCAGTATTATTATCAAAGGTCTAATAAAGCAAAAAACTTTCCTGACTTAATAGAATATGAATTGCTTCCTAAATTATCTAAAAAATGGGGAAACAAGTGGTATGAGATACCTAAAGATGCTATGTCAACTGCCGAACGGCAAGATACTATAGACTCTATAATTAGCAATGCTAAACGAAAGAAACAGCAAACAATTCCAGATGATTTATTTAAGTGGCAATCTTCTGATACAACAATAGATGTATGGCTTCCACAAAATTGTGTATTAGGCAAAAATCCAACTATTGCTTATATGGATGATGATGACTCAACACAATTTGATATACACAATGGGCACCAAGCAGATTTTGGCTTTGCTTTTACGAACAGAAAAGATAGAGAGATTATAAAGAAAGAAGGCTTTAGTGGCAACATACCTTATGGTTGGCCTTTAGGAAGAATTGTAGAGGGTAGAGATGTTTTAGATAAAATAAAAGAACTGTATCTTAATCAGGATTATGTATATAAACATAAATTAAAATTAGGAGACATAAATATTAAGGAGATTAAAGTATGGAAGTAATAAAACATCAGGAAGACATAAGATTTAGATCCGCGATTGTTACGGGTTGTGGTAGTAAATATGGTCTTGTTATTTTAAAACAGATATTACATAGGTTTGATAGTGTAGAGTTATATACATCTCAAAAACATTCAGATATAGATTTACCTTCAAAACTAAAAAATAAATTGCATACACATACTATATCCTGGGAAGCGCCTGTTTTTAAACCCAATGATAAAAAATATGACTTAGTGTTTTTTAATCACAATTCATCTCCTCAAGACTTTTCTTTACAAAATTATCATACAGATGTTTTATGGACACAAGATATAATTGATAAATTACACAAACACGAAGATTTAAAAGTTGGATGGATGATAACAGCAGGTATAATTTCACCTCCCGATTGGTTTGAATATGCACCTTACTTTCATATGAAACATTCAAGATTATATCTAATGTACTTTATGCAATACTTACATCCAGGAAAATATTTTGCCGTTGATCCAGGAGAGCCTTCGCAGTGGACAGACATTGAAAGAAAACAACAAGCAATTCATTTAGCAGAATTTATGTTGGGCTCAATAGAGCAACCAGGCACATTATATAAGGCAGTATATCATAATGGAAAAGTACAGCCACCCGAGTTTAATTGGAAATTAGAGTGGACACGAGAACAGCATGAAACTGGAGATCCTTTTATCTATGATTAAATGGGGTATATCAGCATACAATCACAACGCAGCAATTTCAGTAGTCAAAGGAGACGAAATACTTTTTGCATCTGAGTCTGAAAGATATAGTGGTATAAAAAATGATGCCAATATACCTGACAATATGATAGACGCTATAATGGAGTATGGCGAGCCCGCAGAAATTCATTGGTATGAAAATCAGTTTATGAAAAATATAAGACGATTGTATGCAGGACAAGGTTGGAAAAAACTAAACATACACCCCAATTTAAAAAGAACAAGAATAAAATATCACAGTCATCACAAAACACATGCAGCTGCTGGCTTTTATACAAGTCCTTTTGACAATGCATCTGTTCTTGTTGTGGATGCGATAGGAGAGTTTACAACCACAAGTATATGGAATGGAGGCCACTGGCTCTCAAAAGTTTGGGGAGACATATATCCTAGATCGTTAGGTTTGTTTTACTCTGCTATAACACATAGATGTAATTTAAAACCCAACGAGGAAGAATATATTTTAATGGGTATGTCTGCTTATGGAGATCCTAACAAATATTATAATGAAATGAAAGTTTTATTAAATACAAATTTGCACAAAGGTTGTCGAGATTGGCTACCAGGTGTAAAAGACTATTATGACTTTGCAGCCTCAGCTCAAAAAATATACGAAGAAGAGTTTGAGAAATTAGTATATAAGACAAAGAAGATGTTACCTCACAATAGAAACTTAGTAATCATGGGAGGGTGTGCATTAAATTGTGTAGCAAATAATTTAGCATTAAAGTATTTTGATGATGTATGGATTATGCCAGCTCCTGGAGACTCAGGTTCCTCATTGGGAGCAATACTAGCAGATTCAGAACAACATGTTAATTGGAAAGGCCCTTACTTAGGACACAATATAGAAGGTGAGTATCCTGTAGATAAACTTATGAAAGAATTATTAAAAGGAAATATGGTAGGTGTTGCAAATGGTAGAGCTGAGTTTGGACCAAGAGCATTAGGTAACAGATCCTTGTTAGCAGATCCTAGAGGAACAGAAGTAAAAGATCAAGTAAATGCTATTAAGCGTAGACAAGAGTTTAGGCCTTTTGCACCTGTTGTAATGGAAGAACACGCAAAAGATATATTTAATATGCCTGTGGATAAGTCTCCTTATATGCAGTATGTTATACAATGTAGCAAGGGAACCGAGTACCCTGCAATAATTCACAAAGACGGCACATCTAGGGTTCAAACTGTAAATAAGAATCAACATCAGGGTCTATATAGACTCTTATCTGAGTGGTACAAAGAAACAGGGTGTCCTATGTTACTTAACACTAGTCTAAACATCAAAGGTAAGCCTATGGTGAATACTAAAGAAGACGCTATGCGATTTGAGGAGGAATACAATGTACGAGTATCCTAAACTTCCTGATTCTTATTGGAAATTTTGGGGAACAGAATTTAACGAAAAAGGTGTAAAATATAAAACTTTAAAAGATCCTAGTAAACCAAGAGTTTGGTTTTTTGGAGACAGTTTTGTACAAGTGCCCAATAAGAATATATGGCATCCATTATATAATGAATTTAATGTAGTACATAAAGGAGTAGGCGGGACTAGCGTTGATGCTGTATATATGCAATTATTAGCATGTAGGCATTTAATACACCCCAATGATAGAGTTATAATAGCTCTATCTCATGTAGATAGAGAGATAGGAAGAGATGGTATTAGATTGGCACCCCTTTTCCGAAACAGAGGGACTTCATCTAATGGATGGCAAGAAGGTTATGAGTTGGAACAAGTAAAACAATACAAACCTCCTACAGCTAAAAAGACATGGAACAATTATATAGATGAAGAGATTTATAGCAAATATATTAAGACAGTAAGATGGGATATGTCAACTACCTTAAGGTATATAGCTGTAACTAGCTCTATAACAAATGAAATTGCACCTTCACTGGCGACTAATCATCTTGCTGTATTTAATTGTTTCTATGTTCCTATAAAAGAGTTATTACAGAAATATGATGTGCCTTATCAAACTATTAAAGAGATGACTCCCGAACTAAAATCTATATGGGACTTCCTTTGTAATATAGATAGGAGCAATAAAACAAAACGAGATGAAAGCCTTGATGCCGACGCCCAATTACGAGCAAATACAAGTAATCATGCGTTTGACAGTGATGTAAATAGATTTTGGAATTACTATAAAGGTACTCTAGAAAAGCTATGTCTAGATCAACCTCTGTATAAATAAAAATATGAAGGGTAAGGTTATTAAATTTCCGACACAACAACCAAAACCTACAATCATCAAAGGTTATAGGATGGCATTCTATACTGAAGATGAAATAGATCTCGCTGTATTATGTTTGAATACATACGGCTTTAAAAAAATAGGGTATACAAGAGATACACTATCTAAAGTAGATCCCTTGTACATAAAAGATTGTTTAATACGGGGCTATGGTTCCGACTTACTATCATTCCCAGCAAGAAAGCTTATAAATAAAATTATAGACGGAATGGAAGAAATAGCAGTGAAGGTAAAATAAAGTATGCCAATATACAGTTTTGAAAATGATAAAGGTGAAGTCTGGGACGAAATGATGACCTGGGATAAGCGCTGTGAATATCTAAAAGAAAATCCAAAAATCAAACAAATTATTACAGGTGCTCCTAATATTAATAAGGGAGGCACAGGTGATAGAACAAAACCAGATGGTGGATTCAAAGATGTATTATCTAGAGTAGCAGATGCTAATCCTTATTCACCTATGGCAGATGACTTTGGCAAAAAGGATTCTAAGTCTGTAAAAATTAGAGATACAGTTAAAAAAGTTAAAAAACGAGTCGGCGGTTTGATGGGTGAATCTAAACCGGACAACATATAGGAGGTTCCATATAAGAAATATTATATCATGTTAGGGTAGCAATTTTTGTTACATAGACTTTCAACTAACAGGAGAACAATTAAATGGCTAGAAGAAATCTTCAACTAGTTCAAGACAAACAATCAAATGGTAGGCGATCAACGCCACTCAAAATACAACCACAGGATCTCGCAAGATTCGATCCAATCACTAATACACAAAATTTATTCTGGCAGATGTACAAACGCAAAGATGCTTTGTTGTTGCATGGCTCTGCTGGAACAGGTAAAACTTTTATTGCTATGTACAAGGCAATGGAAGATGTGATTAACAGAGGTGGTCCGTATAATAAATTAATCATAATTCGTTCAGCAGTACCTTCCAGAGAAATAGGCCACTTGCCAGGTGACTATGGAGAAAAGATAGATGTGTATTCAATACCCTATCAGAATATGATGGACGAACTATATCCTCACAAGGACAAACCTTATGACAGACTTATGGAGCAAAAGAAGTTATACTTTATGTGCACCTCCTTTGTAAGAGGGATTACATTAGATAACTCTATTATAGTCGTTGACGAATGTCAGAATATGAATGATATGGAAATTAACAGTATTATGACAAGAGTAGGTAATAGTTCTAAGATCATCTTTTGTGGAGATTTTAGACAAACAGACTTATACAAAAACAACGACAAATCAGGAATGAAGAAGTTCATACAAATAGCGGAGAACATGCCATCATTTGGAACAGTAGAATTTGGTCCTGAGGACATTGTTCGTTCAGAACTCGTAAAAGAGTACATCTTAGCAAGGGTAGAATACGAAGAAAAAAACGAATAAAGTGCTTGACTTTTGGTCCTTAAGAGTGCATAATGTAAGCATGAAACAATTAGATAAAGCCATACAATTTGCTACAAAAGCACACGAAGGACAGACTAGAAAATACACTGGTGAACCTTACATCGTACACCCTTTGGCAGTAATGGAAATTGTTAAAACTGTAGAACATACAGAAGAAATGCTTATGGCAGCAGTTTTACACGATACAGTCGAAGATTGTGATGTAACTTTGGACCAAATAGCATTTCATTTTGGACATGTTGTGGCTGATTTGGTAGAAGAATTAACTGATGTATCCAAACCTGAAGATGGCAACAGAGCTTTCAGAAAAGGGTTAGATAGAGAACATTCAGCACAAGCTTCTAGATCAGGACAGACCATAAAAATAGCCGATTTATTGGATAATACTAAGTCTATAACCGAACATGATGAGCATTTTGCTAAAGTTTACATGAAAGAAAAGGCTTTATTGTTACAACTCCTTGATAAGGCTGATAAAATTCTTTTGAAAAAAGCACAGAAAAAGGTTGACTTATGGTTCAGTTGAGTGCATAATGTATGTATATTAAATAAAAAGTGAGGACTAAATAATATGAATAAAGAACTAACAACAAAAATCGAGGCACTTTGCCAAGACATTGAAAATCAACATTTCAAATCATTCCCTAGTTTAAAAGACTATGGTTGTACTTTTAAAGCAGGCCGTAAATTCTGTAAAATTATCATTACTGACGGTAGTGGTGGTAACAGAAGTGTATGGGGTTTCATTAACTTAACACACGAAAAGTTCAACGAAGGCGATGTACTTTTAGCAGCAGGCTGGGCAGCTCCAGCTCTTAACAAACCTAGAGGCAACCTACTTAGACAGAATTACAAAGTAGATTCTAGAAACCAATATGGACCTGGATACATTTCAGGTTACACAGCTGGTGGTAAAAGAGACGGAGGGTTAGTATAATGGCACAGCCAGAATTTAACTTTGACCCTGCCGAAGAACAAGCAGCATCAGACTATGCTGCTGAGGCACACCACATGGAACAGGAAGAGCGCCAGGCAAAAGAAGAAGGATACTGCATACATTGTGGTTCTGACATAGACGATTGCACTGGTTATAAATGTTGGATATAAGGAGAACTATTTGTTCAATCATATCGAAGTTGAAATAGATCAACTAAAAAGAAAGAATACAGACAAAGGCCGTAGGTACGAAACACCTGACGGTCGTTTGTATCCTTCTGTTACTACAATTCTATCTCATAAATCTAAGCCCTATATTGATGCTTGGAAGAAAAAGATAGGTGAGGCAGAAGCTAACAAAATTTCATCTAGGGCTGCTAAGCGTGGCACATCAATGCACAAATTAGTAGAGTATCATTTGTTAAATGAAACAAACCTACATGAGGAAGGAGTTCAATCCTTAGACTTGTTAGATAAAGAAATGTATATGAACAATATGAAGCCTTTGTTATCTGATATAGACAACATTAGAGCTTTGGAAGCAACTATGTACTCAGATCATTTACGCCTAGGAGGCCAAGCAGATTGTATTGCAGAATACAAAGGCAGACTTTCTGTTATAGATTTTAAGACTTCCAACAAAAGAAAAACAAGATCACAATGCTATAATTACTTTATACAATGTTCTGCTTATGCTATTATGTTCGAAGAAAGAACAGGCATTCCTGTAGATCAAACAGTAATATTAATGGCACAACAAGACGATGGTCCTGCTGTATTCACAGCAACAAGGGACGAATTTGTACCTAAACTTCTCGATGCAAGAGACGATTACGAACTAGCACAACTTTAACTGTCCGTAGCTCAATTGGATAGAGCAACAGCCTTCTAAGCTGTAGGTTACAGGTTCGACTCCTGTCGGACAGGCCAATTTGTATAAATAAAACGGTTATCAATGTTTAACCCATATAGGGACATTAAGTCCCAAGGAAGTAATATGAAAAGAATAATAAGCGCTTTATTCTTATTTACTGCCGTAGGATGTGCTTCAGTAGCAACTGGTATAGACACAGCTAGAAATGTAGTATCAACAACTGTTCAAACAGGCATGCAGGCGGGAGCCGACATGGTTGGAGCAGTAGCAGAAGATGTTTCTGATGTTGTTACAACAACTGCAAATGTTGCAGCTGGCGTTGTAGATACTGTAACTGATGAAGTACAGGATCAAGCAAAAGAGCTTGAAGTCAAAGAACCTGACTTTCCTACAAGTAAGTTAAAAGAAGACTAAGCGTACTCAACTGGTAGGGCGCATCATTTGATTTTGGTGGCCCTGCTTTTTTATGCACACTATTTACATCTTAAATACCTAAAAGTTACAAATACATTAATGTAAATAGAGTCACTATGTATAAATATAAGTGATATAGGATGTGCTTATATCACAATATTAACAAAATTTATAGGAGATGGTGTTATGACCACAGCTACTTTCGGCGAGGTAGCGAAGCTCATAGGAACCAATGTTGATAGACTAAGAGAGAATGACAAAGTTTGTCTAATCTGCGATGCGATTCAATTAGTAGCGATAATGATAGCTCCGTTACTTTTGCCAATAGGAATAATTTATGCCTCAATGCAAGGAGGTCTTTATTAATGAAGACTTTTAAGCGAGGACTTTTTTATGGGAAGCATATTATTATGTTAATGCCTTTGATAGGTGTTACATACATAATTATATCTTTCTATAATTATACCAGTTAATCTAGCTCATAGATCGGAAAGGGTGTCTTAGAGGCGCCCTTTTTTGTGCCTGATGTTATATATAGTTATAGCAGCAATGGAGAGAATGATGGCTAAAGTAATAGCATTGTTCACAGTAATGTTCATGCTTATTGGATGTGGCGCACATGTTAATATTTCAGCGTCAGCACCAAAAGGCAAAGACTTAGACATTACAGTTAAAACAACAGAATCACAGGGAAACTAGTAACTCAACAGACAAGCCCCTATGTTGAATTTCCTACAGGGCAATTAAAAGGACAATAAGGTCCTATGCGCTCTTTACATTTGCCCCTCACGAAAGTATAATAAATACTATTATGCGTAAGAAGAAACTAAAACTTAGAAATCCTGTAGCCCGTTATGCAAAACTGTTTAACAAGGCCACGGTAGTACCGGACAAAACTAAGTACAATCGAAAGAAGGATAAGAAAGTTTCTGAAGACGTAGATTAATAAAGGGGGAACCATATGCGTAAGTTATGGATAACATTACCAATATTATTTTTTGTAATGTATGCTGAGAGTATAGAGGCTAAGCAAAAAGAGATAGAATGTTTAGCACAGAATATATACCACGAAGCAAGGAGTGAGTCTACAGCAGGAAGAATGGCTGTGGCTCTTGTAACATTGAATAGAGTGAAGGATGAAAGATTTCCTAACACTATATGTGGTGTTGTAAAACAAACGAAGTATTATCCTAGTGGAAGAATAGATCTTCACTCATGCCAATTTAGTTGGTATTGTGATGGGAAACCAGACACAATAAAAGATGAGAACTGCTACAAAGATATTCTTTTAATTGCAGAAGTTATGTACACATACGAAACAGAAGACTTCACACAGGGTTCATTGTGGTATCACAGTCCTAAAGTAAAACCTAAATGGGCTATGGTATATAATAGAACAATAACAATAGACAACCATATCTTCTATAAAGATGTTGACTAAAGCAATCAATGGTCGTATAATTAGCACATGTTAACGGATTTACCTCATGTAATAGTAACAGGCGGATGTGGCTTTATAGGATCACACCTTACAAAAAATTTATTGGATAATGGATTTTGTGTAACAGTGGTGGACGACAACAGAACAGGAAGTGTATTCTTAAATCATAACAGCGTAGAATATCATAAATGTGATGTAGTTGATTTTAATCCTCACTTAAATTCTATAGAGCCACCATCTGCCATTTTTCATCTGGCAAATAGCCCTAGAGTTCGTAGAGCATTAGAGTATCCAACAGAGACTATTACAAATAACATAACAACAACCTGTGCAGTTGCAGATTGGGCTAGGATATTTAATTGTAAATTATTCTTTTCTACATCTTCAAGTACACAATATGTTGAGTCTCAAGGCAATCCATATACATTTAGCAAGGTTGTTTGTGAATCTATATTAGATATGTACAGAAAACTTTATGCTTTAGATTATGTTTTAATGTTTTATTATAATGTATATGGACCAGGTGAGGCAGACTATGGAGAGTATAGTACGGTTGTTAGAAAATTTAAGAATGATTATTTAGAAGGCAATCCCTTAACAGTATTTGGCACAGGTAAAAAAGAAAGAGACTTTACGCATGTAGATGATGTAATACAAGGCATCCTACAACTAATGGCAGATCCAACTCTTCCTTCTGTAGCACATTTTGGAAGTGGTGATCCTAAATCAATCTCATCAATAGCAGATTGTTTTAAGCACCCTATTGTACATTCGTTTGATAGAAAGGGAGAGGCAGAAAGAACACATTGCCAAAATCCATATATTCAATCCACGCATAATGTACATGATTATATTAAAGCGTGGGTTCAGGAGAATAAGAGTGGAACCAAGAGTAGTAATTGATAACACGATAGAGATGACAAAAGAAAAAGTAAGCGACATATTCCTAGTAACAAAAGAGTTCCATACTTCAACGGAATTTTCACAGTTTATAGAGAAAATGGCCTTTAATACTTCTTCACAGTGCATGGATATTGTATGTGATTATTGTATTAAAAAAGAGATAGAAATAGAAAGTGTTTCTAAATTTTTAACAGCATCTTTAAAAGCAAAAATTAAAGAAGAAGCATTAGATTTAAATTTATTAAAAGAAAAAAGAAAGAGTAAGTTGCCCCTGTGAAAATATTTTGTTCTATTGCATCATACCAAGATCCAATACTACCTTATACAATAAAATCTATTTTAGAAAATTCTAAATATAAAAATGATTTAGTATTGGGAGTATTTGATCAGTCTAAAGATATTCTAAAAGATCTTCCAGACAATGTGCGATATAAAACTTGTGATCCCGAAGATGCAAAAGGTGCCTGTTGGGCACGAAGTACAATACAAACAGATTTGTTTGAAGGTGAAGATATCTTTATGCAGATAGATTCTCATACATTATTTGAAAAAGACTGGGATAAAGATTTATTGGAAAAATATTCTAATTGTTTTAACTGGTTTGAGAAACCTATTATAACAGGATACCCAAGAGGCTTTGATGTTTTAGTTTCTAAGGGAGGATTTTTAAATACAGATGAAGAGTATATATTTAGAATAACAACAGACGACTCCGATCAAACACACGCATTACAATTACATCTACCTTGGGTAAGAGGCTACAACCCTGGTCAAATGGCACATGTCATACCAGGTAAAAAATATTTTAGAGGCTTTGCCATGGCAGGTGGAGGCATATTTACAGAAGGCAAATGGGTTGAAGAAGTTCCATACGATAAAGAAATATATTTTAACGGAGAAGAAGCAACACTTGCTTTACGATCTTTTACACATGGCTATGATATGGTGCATGTACCTAACTTGCCTTTATATCACTGGTACAATACAGAAGAAATAGAATTAAAAAGAGAATTACATTGGGACGGCAACCCAGAAGAAAAAGAAAAAATTATAAACGAATCTTTTAAAAAAGTAGATAGAGTTCTACAAGGCAAAGTTACAGACAAATATGGTATAGGTAACAAAAGAACATTAAAAGAATATGCAGATTTAAGTGGTATGGATTATGAGAATAAATTAGTACATATAGGTAAATCCACTTTTATAGATTATGAAAATAAAGAATTAAGTTTAGATGAGGACTTTGAATAGTGGAGCCTTTCAAAGCATATAAAATACATGTTGCAATCAAAGAACATTTTTGGAGCAAGTATGATATGCAGAAGTGGCCGTATGCTTTTAAAGACAAATACAAGTATGGTACAGCAATTAATATACCATATAAAGTATTTGAATCTAAACAAGGACTGCCTGGTATGTTTGAAATGGTATGTGATAAATTCAAACAACCTGAATTTGTAGCATTGTCTGTTGCTAACGCTGTAGCTGGTGATAGAAGATGTGGCATGCCTTATGGAATAAGTAGCCAACAAATATTCAAAGATTGGATAAGTAGGCGAGACAAAATTGGATACACATTTGGACAAGATCTGGATACAATAGATAATGCAGATCAAATTCTAATGAGTACTGATAACGATCATCCTATAGAACTGAGGTTGTTGTTAGGTAAACATATAACAATAGAAAGCGTGGTTATATTAAACCAACTACAACCGTTCTTAGATGATTATATTGGCGATTTAATTATAGGAGATACATGTATGTTAATTAAACGGTATACACCTTTCTTAAAAGGTATTGTGAATACCAAAAAGTTACATGTCAAACATCTAACTCTTATAAATAAAATTGCTAGTACTAATTCTCTTAGGAGAAAATAAGTATTGGAAATCCATGTCCCTTCGGGGACATGGGTCACTTAATACAACGCTAATACAACGCTAATATAACGCAAATACGGAGAAAAAATATGTCGTTTAATACACTTTCAGACCTCAGAAAACAAAGAGGCAACTTCGACAACTTAATGAAGGAAGTCGAAAAAATCTCAAACCCTAAATCAAATTTTAAGAAAGGCGATGACAGGGAATGGAAACCCACAGTAGATAAAGCAGGTAACGGATATTCAGTTATTCGATTCTTACCTTTGTCTCAAGGTGCAACAGATACTGGTGTACCCTGGGTTAGAGTTTTCAACCATGGCTTTCAAGGCCCTGGTGGAAAATGGTATATTGAGAACTCTCTCACAACTCTTAACAAGCAAGATCCTGTTTCAGAACTTAATACTGAACTATGGAATTCTGGTGTGGAGGCAAACAAAGAGATTGCTCGTAAACAAAAAAGACGCCTAAATTATTGGGCTAATATTTTGGTAGTAGAAGATCCTTCCAATCCTGAGAATGAAGGCAAAGTCTTTATTTACAAATTTGGTAAAAAGATCTTTGACAAAATCCAAGATGTTTTGAAACCAGAGTTTCAAGATGAGAAACCAGTTAACCCTTTCGACTTTTGGGAAGGTGCTAACTTTAAACTAAAAATTCGACAAGTAGAAGGCTATCGTAATTATGATAAAAGTGAATTTGATTCGCCTTCTTCTATTGCAGAAGATGATGCTAAAATTGAAGCAATATGGAATACACAATATGACTTAGGTACTCTTGTGTCTCCAGATCAATTTAAATCTTATGATGAGTTGAAGTCTAAACTAGACATGGTTCTAGGAACAAAGACTGTCCCTACAGCAGAGTCCATTTCAGCACAAACTAATGATGCTGAGGATGATCACTTTGTACAAAAGGCAACCTCTGTAGAAGCTTCAGCTCCTGCACCTGTATCTACTCCTGAGCCAGCAATTGCTGATGATGAAGATGATACTTTAAGTTACTTTAAACAGCTTGCTGACGAAAAGTAAATAAAACCTAGAGTTTTGGGGGCTCCTAACGGAGCCTTCTTTTTGACTAATAAATAGTAATATGAAGTACACAACCAAGACAGCAATTAAATTAGCTATATTGTTTTCAGTAGCAATAGGTGGGCTGGCATATTGGTTAATACAAGGTGCAACATTATTACAGTTTATATTTGCATTTGTAATGTTATCCTTCGTATCTCGAATAGCAAATGCAGGTTATCATAGATGGTTAACACATAATCAATTTCAACCTACATGGCTAGGTAAAAATATGATGTTGTATTTCATGGTACTTACAGGCGAGGCACCACCTGGACATTATGTAATAGCACATTTAAATCATCACAAGTATACAGATGAAGAAGGCGATCCTCATGGTCCTAAACAAATAGGATTTTGGAACTTAGCATTAGGTAGATATGGAGAAACAAAGCCTGTATTCATGAGAAATTATGCCAGACATAAAGATGCTCAATGGGTAACAGAACATTATTGGAGATTATATCTTGCTAATTGGATATTGTTTGCCTTAATAAATCCTTATTTAAATGTATGGTTGGCGTGCATGTTTTGTTGGAGTTGGCTACAGATGATTAATTTAAATTGGCGAGGACATGGTGGTACACAAGGAACTCCTACAAATTTAGGTAGAATATCTAATTTGTTTATGGGAGGAGAAGACTATCATAAAAATCACCATGATAACCCAGGCAAACTTGTTATGGGTAAGTGGGACACGACAGGAAAATATTTGGTTCCTTGGTTATTAGCAAAATGAAAAAGATATTAGGACTACCATTATATCATGTAAGCAATGTGGGCATGGATCTTATTCCTGACTTACAAGATTCTATAGAAAAACTACAAGAAGAAAAACAAGACTGGGATAGACAAAAAAGTAAACTTTCTATATACACAGAAGAGGGTGAACATAAATTTAAATTAAAAATAGATCCTATGGAAGGTGTGAAAGGGTGGAGCGAATTACAAAAAATAATAAAAGATCATGTGATGAATTATTATTACTTTACACAACCTATAGATGATGATTTCCAACAAGGACCTGATTCTAAATTAAGAGATTCTTTAAAAAACTTTTGGCACAATTATGCTTGGTATACTTATTTTGATGAAACAGATTCTTATGGTTGGCATTCACATACACAATATTATTTAATTGTTACCTACTATGTAAGAGCAGATGAGGAGCATGCACCCATACAATTTAAGTCTCCTATATCAGACATGTACACATCTTGGACATTAGGAACAAAGAAAGCAGAACTAAAAGAAACAATACAACCTAAGACAGGCGACATAATGATATGGCCTGCTTGGTTGGAACACCAAGTACCTTCAATACAAGAAAAAATATTAGATCATAGTACTATTGAAGAAGGACATAAATATACAAACAAGAGGATTAGCATAACAAATTGTTTCGTTAAACCTCATCAACAATTTTTACATACACAAGGGAAGTAATTATGGACAGGACTAATGTCTACGAACAGTTAAAAATCGACGAGGGCGTCGTATATGAGATCTATCACGATCACTTAGGCTATCCTACATTTGGCGTAGGACATCTTATTTTAAAATCAGATGTAGAACACGGTCAACGGCAAGGCACAGCAATCTCAGAAGAGAGAGTTAGAGAATGTTTTGAACAAGATTTAGATATATCTATATCAGAATGTGAGGCATTGTTTAAGGATAATTGGAAAGAGTATCCTGGCGAACTACAAGAAGTTCTTGTTAATATGATGTTTAACTTAGGTAGAACTAGACTAGGTAAATTTAAGAAATTTATTGGTGCAATCAATGAGGGAGATTGGAATAAAGCTTCTATAGAAATGATGGACAGTCGTTGGGCTGTACAAGTAGGACCTAGAGCTAATAGACTCCGTGATAGAGTTCAATCGCTTTAAGTAAATCTTCGGTCCATTGCTCTGTGAATGGTACTATCATTGTTTCTAATTCCTGGGCTACCCATAACACCTATAAGCTTATCATCTGATTTTCCACTTGCCGGTGCACTAGTAGAGTTATTGTTTACTACAACTGGTTGGGGTTGAGCGTTAGCCATATCAGTAGCTTCTCCACTTAATCGTCCCATATTTTCAACTGCCAATGCTGTTTGATTACCTTCAGCATTAATGCCTGCTTCGTTTAATGATGTCTCATCTAATGTTCCTGATTCTAGTTTTTGCACCATCTCAGCTTTAGCATTTCTTTTCTCTTCTAAAGTATCTTTAACTAGTTGCATATCTTCACCTGTTAAGTCATCATCTTTTATAATAGCTTTAAGTTGACTTATAGATGCGTCTTTAAGTTTTTCCTTATCTATTGTAGACTCACCAAAAAAGTTTTCGTCATACAAGCCACTTTCTTTAGCTTGATCCATACCTGCTTCTAAGTCTGTGGTTGTAGTGGCATCTGTAATTGCATTCTTTATCATGCCTATAGGACTGGCATCAAATGCTTTACTAAAGAATCCTCTATCATCAACACCTGCTTCTTTTATATTGGCATCTTCTGATTTAATAACATCGTCTATATTTTCACCTTGTGCAACTCTCTTTTCTATTCTAGCTGCTAGTTCTGGATCTTTCTCTTTAAGTGCCTCTAGTGTTTGATCTCCTGTTTTACCATATATACCTTTGGATATAGTATCTGCATCTGCGAGTCCAAATGTTAGTGCTGATAAAGCTCCACCTGCTGCACTAGCACCTTTCATGCCTAATGTTGCATCTTTGCCTTCTACACCAAATTCATCTGTTTTTCCAAACTGATTAAATGCTCCAACACCTGCTGTAATAGCGGCAAGTCCTAAGCCCACACCAGGTATAAATCTACCTGCTGCACCCAGTCCTCTGGCTAACCCACCTGCTCCTTTCATCAAACCTTTTGCTCCTTTGGCTAATCTGCCTAGTTTACTTTTAGGTTTTCTGCTTCTCTTGTTCTTACGGTTTTTCTTGTTCTTACGATTGCCCATAAGCATATCCATCATGCCACCGCCACCGTTATCACCACCACCACCGCCCATGCCACCGGCTTCAATGTTTTGTAGTGACTCTAACATTTGCTCTAATGTGTCTAATTGTTTCTCTGCAAATGATTCTGTGTCTTGTCCTGTTCTTTCATCTTTACCTTTAATAGCATCTGCAAGTTCATCAAATTTTTCTTCTAAGTGCGTATCATGTGTAAAGATAGATCCTTCTGTTGTAGCTTCTTCTGTTAACTTTTTTAAATCTTCTGCTGTAGATTCTGTGTTCTCAGCTGTAGCTTCTAGATCAGCTATGTTTTCTTCTGAGGCTTTAGCAACAGAGCCATCTCTATTTTCTTCTGGAATATTTTTCTCTCTCCATTCATCTTTCTTATCAGGATTAAATACAGAAAGTCCTGTCTCCGGGTCAACTTTTTTCTCGGGGCCATCATATATACCAAGTCCAGTATCAGTACCCATCATTCTGCCTTGAGCTTCACCTTGACTCTCTACTTCTAGATCTCTTTGCGCTGCCTCTTTAAACTGAAGATCTCCTTGAAGGCTTTCAAAGTTTGAAAGTCCACCTGTATTAGCATCTCCAAAAATACGAGACTTATCAAATACTTGCCCTACAGCATTCTTTGATAAATTCATTCTACCTATTGTTTGGTTTAGAGTTCTATTAAATACTCCTCCACCTATAGCTTTTGCTTTGGCAAATCCTGTTTTACCCTCAGCATCTTTTCCTACATTACCTTTATCAAATATACCTTTAAAGCCTTTACTATCAGGTGTTCCAAATAATCTATCTTTAGAGTCTTGTGCTTGAAGAGGATCTCCCTGATTAACTCCAAAGAAAGCTTTAGTTATGGAATTTGCTTTACTAGAACCTATCAAACCATCTTCAAGTAAAGATTTACTCCTTTCTTTACCTGCAGATTTGTTGTTAACTTCATCCAAGTTTAGCATTTTTGCTAAGTCTTCTCCGCCTGTAATTTTAAGTCTTTCTATACCTTTAGTTACATCGCCTCTTAATTGGTTTTGTTTGCTAGGATCTTTATTTTCTTGCATTGCTCCCAATGCTTTTATAACATCACCTAAGTCTGTTTTGGCACCTTCATTATCATCCAATGCCTTTTGTACAGCAGCTGCGTTAGCTCCTATATTTTTATTTAATTCTGCTGCTCCTTGTGAGCCTTGATTTTGTAATCTGTTTCTTGTTGTTCCTACAACACCCTGAGATATTCTAACATCTTCTGCCAATGCTTTAATAGGATCTGTTTCTGCAAAAGATGTTGTAGCTTTTCCATCTACGCCTATTCCTTTTTCAATAAATTTAGCAGTACCTGTTGTTTTATAATCACCCGCTCTTTTAATATTCTTGCCGGCAATTTTTAATTCTTCGTCTTCTCTAAACACAAGATTCTGTGTTCTATCAAACATGTCCATGTTAGGATCAAATTCTTGTCCAGATATTTTTCTTTTATTTAAACTTTCGCCTGTTGTTTTAACATCGGCGGAGAGAGCACCTACATCTTTAACCTTACCTTCTCTCTTTAAGGCAGCTTGATCTCTTTCATATTGTCTGGCATAGTCTTCATCATCCATGCCATAGCCTTTACGCTTTTTCGCTGTGTCTAATTTTCTACCTGTGCCAGCAGCGCCATCGCCTTGTCCTATTGTAGTCTTGGAAGCTATTGCTTTATCTTTCTCAGATATTTCCTTTGCATTCTTAGCTGCTTGATCTATGTCTTTCTCTGCTTGTGATTTAGGTCCTGTTGGTTTAGGGCCGGGTTTACCAGAAGGTGCTCCAGCTGTTCCACCTCTTCCTTCCTGTTTACTCATAAGACCTAGAGTTTTTTCAATTCTATTCAACCCTTCTAGAGTCAGTTTGTTTTGTTCTAGAATAATTTCTCTGGCTGCTTTACCACCCTTATCTCTTTTTAGTGCTGCTGCTCGATCCTCATCAACAATCTTCTTCTTAGCCTTCTCTTCTTCTTTTTCCCTCCGATTAGCAAATCCCGCTTTAATAACCTCATAGGCTATCTGCATATTATTCTTTTTATCGTTGCCTTTTGCAAGATTTTGAAGGGTGGTAGTTTCCTCTTTTATGGCAGCTTCAAGGCTTTGTAGTTCCTTAGAGGAAGCCATGTCTTGGCCAGCTTCTCCAATTGCTTTAACCTCATCTATTAAACCCTTTAACTTCTTGTCATCCATTTGTTTTACCAACCCCTACTTTGTTGTGCCTTTTCTTTAGCCTTTTCGGCTTTGTTTTTTAAGTGTACTATAAGCATACTTACATACACCTCCCTTTCCCAGGGCATCATATTTTCTAACTCTGTTAAACTATAATGATGTTCCTGCATTAACAAAAAATTAGTCCTGTAATAATTATCAAGACTCTCCTGAGAAAGGCTTAGGCGAAAAAATGTTCATATCCATTAATATTAACTGTTTGATCTTCATCACAATGTGGACATTTATATTCAATCAACTTCTGTAATACAGGCATTGATCTAATAAATGCTCTCATTTTTTCAAACACATCAATAGGAAGATCATTAATAAAATTATCTACTTCCTCTCTTTTTACATCTTTAATAAATTGTTCCTCTTCTTCAGTAACAATAGATTCTATACAATGTATAATAGTATCGATGTCTGTTTGCCCTTCTTCCTGTGTAACTTTCACTGCACTTGGAAATTTCATTTTTATAACAAAGTCATCATTAACTTTTATATCTTTATCTGCGATGCCACTAAGATCGCCTACTCCCATCTCTTTTAGATCTAGGGTATAGTTTATAGTGCCTTGGCAATTACCACATACAAGATTAAAATCCTGTTCCTCACCAACTGAGGCCATTCTTATTTTTACAAACAAGTCCTGTAATTGAAACATTGGCATATCCTCGACATTTAATTTCTCGAATGTGCAATTGTCTACAACTTGAGCACAAGCTTGTACCATTTCTTTGTAGTCTTCACCTTGACTTGCTAGCATTAGAATCTTTTCTTCCTTAACTAGAAAGGGTCTGTATTTAACAGTCTCTCCAGATAACGCAAGAGTAGTATCATATACTGGCGTATCTATTTTAGGTAACATAATTTATTTTCTCCATTATTAATTATTTAAGATCCTGAAGAACCCTCTCCATGATCATATTCATTTGCTATAGAAGATCTATCAGAAGGACTTGTTCCAAAAGCTTCTATACCATCTCCTTTCTTAGAATCACTAGATTCCCAATACGCTGCTGAGACAATTAGCGTATTTCTAATTGGTGCTACTGTACCACTAGACATAGGTACTAAGTTTAGAACCTTTGGCATAGCTTCATACAATCGCCACCTCTTTGTAACATTGTCTTGTAAATTTAAAGTAGCAATGTCAATAGTACAAGTTACATCATCTATATAACCTAGTTCTTGACTGTTAGTATCTGCACAAGCTGATATCCAGTTTTCAAAAAAGGATCTTAATTCCCAATCATTTGTTGTTAGGAATGTAAAGTTAATTTCGTTTCCTAGGAATCCAACTTTAGTATTTCTAAAGAAAGTCCAAGGGCCAATATTGAATTCTTTGTTACTCAATATCATACCTGGAATCTGTACTTCTTCGCAATACAATTGCGCTGTTTTTACTTTTTGCTTAGAATCTCCAGTTAACTTTCCTGACAAAGAACCTAGGTTAAAAGTAACCTCAAATCTATCCGCCCTGGCAAAGGTACGCGATTTAATATCTTCTATATAATCTTTTAATTTATGTCCTGCTGGCATTATACTTTCCCTACATTAATAGACCCGCGTCTTTTTCTTTCTGGTTTTTCCATTGTTGTTCTATATACTGTTCTATCTGATGCACCTACAAAGTTCTGTACAGGTAAAAATATAGCTGCTTTCCAATTTTTAGGATCTACTTCTATCATCTTTCCTGTTATATGAGGTGTTAAATATTTTTTAACAGACCCTCTTACTTCGGGGAATCTACTAAAATTTCTTAATGAACTCCATGTAGCCTTAAATACACTCTCATCTGTTAAGTTTCTTTGTGCTGGAAATATTTTATCTAAAAGATTGGCTCTTAATGTAGGAGCCAAGTAATGTAAATTAATACCACTAAATCCATTAGGCATGGGTTCTGTAATTATAACTAAAGGAACAGTATCATAATATGGTAAATCAGCTTTTGTCTTAGGGTCATAAGAAAACATATACATTTTTCCTACTGTTAAAGTTCTTGCTTCTTTACCCAAATCTGTTTGGCTAGCTTCTTGAAAAGTATTAACTCCTCTTGCATAATTACGAACAGCACGAACATACCATTGAACAGATTTGTCCTGGTGTCTATTACCTGCTGCTTGTTCTATATCTTTGAATGGTGTAGCCATGTAAGTATTTATACTAGATACCGAGTTCTTTTTCTGTAACTATTTTAAATTCCATGCCTTGAGACTTACAAAAATCCTTAGCAGCTATCCATTTAGCTTCGTTAACTCCGTATTGTGCTATCTCTTGTAAGTATCTTTTAGTTTTTCTTTTGCCTGGGAGCGGGGCTTTTGTAAATCTTTCAGGTTTTACCTCTATTAAATACTTCTTTATACTATCTTTCTCTTGTACTTCTATATAGAAATCAACCATATATCTGCGTATTTTATTGTCTAATGGATTGCGATAGGGTATAGCAATCTCTTCTGATACCCAACCTTTAATAGAGTTACTACGATCACACCAGTTCATAAATTTTAGTTCGTAACTAGATCTATAGGTTATTGAGTTGAAGTCACCGAGATACTTCGTAGGGTTCTTAGGAATAAACTTTCCTTTGTATATTTCTTTGGCATAAACCATATAAATAAGACTATAATGTTAAATAAGTATTTATAGGAGTAGAATTTAATGTTGAATTACTTTTTGCAAGAGGGCACCTTCAAACCGGACAAGAAGGCACTTGAAGCATATCAATATCCTCAAGAACTAGGTGATAAAAGATTTCCTAACATGGTTAAGTTTAATATCTTTGCTAAAAAAATTACGGCAGCAAAGGGACAACGAGACTATGGAAATTTATCTGCTGAAGATACACAGAGTCGAGCAAATGAAAATAGATCCAAAGCAGAAAATTACGAAAAGATAACCAAACAAGCATCTTTTATAGCAGGAACAGTTGGAGGCTATTATGCTGGTAAGAAAACTTCTGGAAAGAATGTTAGTAAATACTGGGAGATAGGTAAAGGTATTGCTACAGGAACCGTTGCATCAGTGGGAATGGCATTAATAGATGATAATCAGGAAACAGTAAAATTAAAAGAATCTATATCTCTCTATGTACCTCAATCCGTTATAGCAGCGTATACAGCTAATTGGGACGAAACAGACCTAGGACCTTTTGCAGGTCAAATAGGAGCGGCTTCAGGAAGTGCCTTTGATATTATGAATACTGATGCTATGGAACTTGGTGGTAGAGGAGCTATAGCAGCAGCTGCCAATGTACCTTCAGCGGTGGGTGTAGGAGATTTTGATCTAGGTAGTTTGTTTGAAGCAACAAGTAAGAAGATAGGAAACCCATACAAAGAACAATTATTTAAATCTATGGGTTTCAGGCAGTTCTCATTTCAATATCAATTTTCTCCTAAGAACGAAAAAGAAGCTGAATCTGTTCAAGCTATTATTAGTTTATTTAAAGAAAATATGCACCCAGATGTTAGTGAGGATGGCATGATGTTAATTTATCCTTCAGAGTTTTCCATAGAGTTTCATCGTAGAGTAGATGATAACACATCTGAAATAAACACAAATTTACCTAAAATATCTACATGTGCTTTAAAAAATTGTAAAGTAACTTATGGACCGGATGGAATGTTAAACACATTTAAAAATTCAAAGGGTATGCCAACAGAAACAACTATGGAATTACAATTTGTAGAACTAGAAACTCTTACAAGTAAACGAATAAGAGAGGCTAGAAAAGAAGGCAAAGGAGAATTTTAATGTATTTCAAAGCACTACCTAGAATGATTTATCCTTGGAAAGACAAAACAGGAAAATTTCATGGAGCTGTTGTTCCTGACATATTTCGTCGTGTACATCTAGATAAATTTTTTAAGAACAGACAATTACTAGAAGATGTATGGGTAGAAGATGGAGATAAACCAGAACATATAGCATACAAATATTATGGTTCAATGGAATATCATTGGATTGTATTATTATCTAATAATATTATTGATGTTAGATCCGAATGGCCACTATCCCATAGAAGTTTAGTAGACTATGTTGAAGATAAGTATGGCTCAGGTAACGCATCGGCAATACATCATTATGTAGATTCTACAAATAATTTAATCGTTGATTGGGACGCAGCAAAATTAAGCGCAGGTACAATTAAACCAGTTTCAAATTATGATTATGAAACAGAATTAAACGATGAGAAAAGACAAATTACATTATTGAATAAACAGTTTTTAAAGGACATCGTAACACAGTATAAAAAATTGGTGAAATAATATTATGGCCGAGGAAGTTTTAATAAAGCCCGGTGATGTAACAATAGACGAACTGTTTATTACGGCACACGATGGCACAGACTACAATCTTAAAGACGAAGGAATGTTCGCAGAAATAAACATATATGAAGATATATGGAATAAGTTTTTGACAGGAAACATTGCTCTTAAAGATGCAACTAACTTTATAACAAATGCTCCTATAATGGGTGGCGAGTTAATAACAATAAAATTAAGAACTAATACTTTCGAGGACCATCCAGAGAATATTATAGATAAATCATTTCAAATATATTCTATCAAAAACAGATCTTTAAATAATGATAGGGAACAATTATACATACTAAACTTTTGTTCTGTAGAAATGATGTCAGATCAAACACATACACTATCTAAAAGATATAAAGGCAATACTGAAGACATTATAAAAGACATATACGATGATTTTATAGTAGAAGCAAGACGCCCAATGGAAGGAACAGACCCTACAGGTATTCTCATAGGAGATGTTCCTCATATTTCTAATATAAGTTTTATCGCCAACAACTGGACACCCGTACAAACTTTCGATTTTATGTCTAAATATATTAGAGGCAATAAATATGGAGGAGCAGATTTTATATTCTATGAATCCAACAAACGCTTTTATTTTACTTCGTTACAAGCATTAATTAAAGAAGGTAAGGATAATGTGTTTGAAGAATATGTTTATTCTCCTTCATCTTTAAAGGTAAAACATAGAAGTTCAGGGGATAGTTTTATAGGTACACCTTTGCCATTGCCTTGGTGTAAAATTGACGCAATGAAAATACCTAGAACTATAGACATTATAGATGGACAAGACTCAGGATACTATGCACAAAGCGTAAGAGCATATGATATATTTACAAAAGAAACTTTAGAAGCTGAGATTGATGTTAGAAAAGATTTTGGAAAATTTATTCATACAGATGAAGGAATCCCCGTACCTCAAGGAATAAAAAGAAATCCTTACTCAATGACAACACTAAAGCTATTAAATAGTGTAAACAATATGACACAAACAGCAAACATACCAGGATCTAAAACAGGCAATTCTGATAGTGAAAATATTATAGGATCAAGTTTATTTAGAGATAATTATTTTAATTCTTTTAAAGATTATCAGTTTGAAATAGATGTGCCTGGAAGAACAGATATAGAATGTGGTAATATGATTTACATACAATATCCATCACCTAGATCTAAAACAGCAGATTTAAGTTTCGATGATATATACGATAGACAATTATCAGGAAAATATATAATTACAGCAATAAGACATAAAATAGATACAGTAGCACATGTTATGAAAATGGAAATTATGAAGAACGGCGTACCAGAATCAATGGGCGAAGTGGAGACAAGAGATGAATAAGTTAAAAAATTATGATAGATTAAATGTCCCAGATTTTGTTTGGTGGGTAGGTGTTGTAGAATCAAGAGCAGACATTACAAAGACAGGAAGATATAGAGTTAGAATTATGGGGTATCATACTCCAGATAAAGAAATTCTACCAACTAAGGATTTGCCTTATGCGCCTGTTGTAAACGATCCTACAAATGCAAGTACATCTGGAATTATGGAGAACCCTAATCTATTACCTGGTTCAACAGTAATAGGATTTTTCTCAGATGGAGATGAAGCACAAATGCCTATTATATTAGGTTCTATATCCGGTCTACCAGCAAAAAAGAATGAAGACATATTTGTAGACGAAGGGTTTCGAGATCCTAATAAACAATATCCTAGAGGAGGCTTTGATGAACCTGCTCCTACAGGATTGGCAGGTGCAGGAGAACCTGATATATCTAGACTTGCCAGAGACGCAGCAGCGGAAACACATTACACACTACAAACAAAAAGAGCAGAAAGAGAAGTAGATATAAGAACAGCGGCAGCACCTTCAGTAGAAACAGATCAAATATTAGATGATAAAGAAGGAATAGATTATGAAGGTAAAAAATGGGAAGAACCATATGCTAGAGGCAAGGGTCCTTATACGACATTTGAAATGGAAGAGTTTACTCCAAAATATTGGGACGCATTATCAGATCTAAAATCAGGAGGCACAGGGGTTCCTAAAGAACCAGGAACATATACTTCCATGTATCCTTATAATCAAGTTAGAGAAACAGAATCAGGGTTCACTACAGAAATTGATAACACAGGAGGAAATGAAAGATATGCTTTCTATCATCCTATAGGCAATTATGAGGAAATACAGGCAGACGGAACAAGAGTAAATAAAATTAAAGGCTCTGACTATGAGATTGTAGCAAAAGATAAAAATGTTCTTATAAGGGGTGCATGTAATGTAACTATAATTGGTGATGCTAAAATGTTAGTAACAGGAAACAAATATGAAGAAGTAGAAGGCGATTACTTCCTATCAGTATTAGGTGATAGAGTTACAAAAATTAATGGTAATGATATTAAGTCTGTTATAACAGATGAAAACACATCTATAAAAGGAAATAGAACTGTCCGTGTAGCTTTAGACGATACGCAAACAGTAGTAGGAAAACAAGAAGAAACTGTTGCTAAATCTAAGAGTGAGAAAGTAGGAGGTAGTGTAACAGAAACATTTGCTGCAACGCATAATACAGTGGTGTCCGGATCTAGATTTAATCAGATAGGAAGCCATAGTAATGTGCAAGTAGGTGGCAACTTATCATTAGGAGCAGGTGGAACAAGTACATTGGCATCACAGGGAGACCAAACAATAAAAACATTTGCAAGTTTAGATATGGATGCAGATGTTTCAATGACTATTGATTCACCTACAATGTCTATAGACGGACCTGCAGGAAACATTACATCTAATGATGTAACATTACATACACATACACATGGACAAACAGGTGGTACCAACCCAGACGGAGATAAATCAGTTGATACACAATCACCAACATCAGGAACATAATAGGAGAACAAAATGAGTTGCGGATTATCAGAAGCAATGAAGGGAGCAGCAGATCAAGTAGATGCTTTAAACGAAAGTTTTAATGCTGCAGTTATGAATTCACCAATAGGGGAGTTAGGTAATATAGCAGAGAAGGCAGAGGCAGCAGCTCAAGGTGTTATGGATAAATTAAATGATGCCATACCCTCAATCAACCTTCCAGACTTACCCTTTGATCAACTACCATTACAAGATCAGTTTAAAGAATTAGCAGCACTGACAACATTAGGGATATTACAAGCTCCTAAGATAGCAAGCAAACTGAAGTCAATGAAAAATAAGTATCAAGGCACAGATGTTGATATAGATAATTTGGCAGATCTTTTAAGAAGTGGTGCAATGGATATAGACCAAATATGTAAACTGGTACCCAATGTAGACATGCAGGGTGTTAATGTAGAAGTAAAAGGTGTACCAACATCCTTTCCAGACATTGATCCTGTAGCATTAATTAGAAAAGGAAAATTACCTGATACAAGTACTTTCAACTTAGATGGTGTTAGAGTAGACACTAAGGTTATAAGTAAAAAACAAGCCGATGATTTTTTAGATATAGAGTTACCAACCTTTGACTTTTAAGTATAAATACTAATATGGCCGTACAAAGACAAAAAATAACTAGACTATATAAGGATTTCGATTTAGCTTTTGGTAAAAATGCAATAACGGGTGATATTAATAAAAAGCTAGATGTTAATGCTGTTAAACAGTCTATGAAAAATTTAATACTAACTGAATTAATGGAAAGACCTTTCCAGCCAGACTTGGGGTCTGCTTTAGCTGGTTTGTTATTTGAAAACGCTAATATGTTTACATCAGATAGAATTAGAGTAACAATAGAAACATTATTAAAAAACTTTGAAAGACGAGCAAAAATTAATAGTATAGATATAGAACCAGATATTGATGGAAACAAATATGGTGTAACAATTAATTTTTATGTTATAGGTATTAACGAGCCACAAGAATTAGAAGTCAAACTAGAGAGAATACGATAATGGCACAATTAAATTTAACAGAGTTAGATTTTGAAGATATAAAAGTTAATTTAAAATCTTTTCTAAAATCACAGAGTGAATTTTCAGATTATAATTTTGAGGGTTCGGGCTTAGCAACACTTATAGATTTGTTAGCATACAACACACATTACAATGGTATGTTAGCACACATGATTTCAAATGAAAATTTTATTGATACTGCGGTAAAAAGAGAATCTGTAGTATCTATTGCAAAGGCATTAGGATATACACCGAGATCATATCTAGGTGCAAGTGCTACAGTAACAATTACAGTTACCCCTCCTACATCTTTTACAGATACGACTTTAGAACTAACTAGAGATACTGCATTTACATCTGCCAATGGTGGCGGATCATATCAATTTTATCCTTTAGAAAGTGTAACAGCTTCTGCTCAAGTAATAGATGGCGTAACGGTATTTGTATTTTCAAATTTAATACTAAAAGAAGGTGTAAGAACATCAAATCAATTTACAGTAGAGACAGCAAATCCTCAAGGCCCTTATATTATTCCTAATAAAAGTGTAGACGCATCGACAATACGAGCAAGAGTACAAACATCTTTAGGAGACACTTCACTAACTACTTGGAACAAATCTACAACAATACTAGATGTTAAAAAAGATTCTAGAGTATTTTGGATAGAAGAAGGAATAGATGGTTTAACACAAGTAAGATTTGGAGACGGCGTAATAGGACAAAAACTTGATGTAGATAATATCGTTTCATTAGATTATATTGCAAGTTCCGGCACTACGCCTAATGGTGCAAGCACATTTAATGTAGCAGGTATTGTAGCACAATCAGGCGAGACTGTTTCTGTTACAACATCAAGTCCAGCATCGGGCGGTAACATACAAGAAACAGTAGATGAGATTAGATTTAACGCACCAAGATTAAATGCTACAAGAGATAGAGCAGTAACAGAATCAGATTACAAATCATTAATATTACAAAGTAACTCTAACATACAATCAGTGGCAGTTTGGGGAGGAGAGAAAAACGATCCCCCTATATATGGTAAGGTATTTATTTCATTAAATCCTGTTGCAGGACAAATTATAACAGATCAAGATAAAGACAATATTAAGAATAGTATTATTGATCCTAAAACTCCTGTAGCTATTATACCTGAATTTGTAGATCCAGAGTACACATACTTACAACTTGATGTGACATCTACATACAATCCTAAAATTACATCTTTGACAAAAGGTGAAATAGAAACAGCAATTAAATTACAAATAGAAAATTATTTTACTAACTATCTAAACAAATTAAATAAAAGTTTTTATTATAGTAGATTACACGATCTAATTAATTCACAAACACCCGCTATTATATCTACTAATATACAAATAGGATTACAAAAAAGAGTTAAGGTTGTATTAGATAGTGACTTTAACTATACGGTTAAATTTAATCAAAAACTTAATCCAAGAGAATTAACAAGTACATTTTTTAACCTGGAAACATCAGGCACAACAAGCAAAGTAACATTAGTTGATGTACCAGCAGCCACAGTAGTTGCACCTTTATATAGTGGAACCGGAGTAGTTAATGCAGTATCATTAGACGGTTCACTTGTAAAAGCAGTAGGAACAATAAACTATGATACAGGAACTGTAGAGCTTCCTGGAATGAAAATTAAAAGTTTATTAGGAACAGAAACAAGTTTAAGAATTAATGTACGCCCTCATGATAGTATTAAAGATATTACTACACAGGCATTGGTTAGAACATCAGATACTAGTACAGCAGCAGTTATTGCCAAACCGTCTCGTAATACAGTTTTAATTCAAGATGATAGTGTTTTAAATTCTACAATTAATACAACATCAGGTATAAAAATAACAGCTAATAAAGAAGTCGAAGAAATTTAATGGCAGATTATATTCCATCATTTTATAGATATGTATCATCTATAACAGTTACAGCCGGAGGGTCGGGGTATAATAATGCTCCTACAGTTACTATTGCTGGTGGTGATGGAACAGGTGCTACAGCTACTGCAACAATTTTTAGTGGTGCGATAACAGGGTTTGTTATTACAAACAAAGGTACGGGTTATACATCAGCACCAGTAGTTACAATAACACCTCATGCTAGCGATACATCAGCAACAGGTGCAGCAGGTACAGCTGTATTAGACGCAGCTCAAAGCGCCTCTAGTTTAGAAACAAAAAACAATAGTTTTTTAATTAAGGAACAAGTACCTCAATATATTAGAACAGAGTATCCTACTTTTGTAACATTTATTGAAAAATATTATGCCTTTATGGATAGTAATTATTCAAATACAACAAATTATGTCTCTGATATAGATTACGCTCAAGAAGAATTTTTAGATAAATGGCGAGGAGCTTTAGTATCAGATTTTCCTAAACTATTAAGCGTAGACAAATCATTCTTTTATAAAAGAGCAAAGGATTTTTATGAGTCAAAAGGTAGTAAACGATCTATAGAGGCTTGGTTTAGAGTATTATTTAATGAGAATGTAGAAGTATTATATCCTTATCAATATGTACTTAAACCCTCAGACGGTATCTATAATGTAGAAACTGCCGTTAAAATTCAAGAAGCAGAACATGGTGGTGGTAGTTTAGAACCCCTCTCATTAGAAGGTAAAAAGATTGATCTTAGATATAAAGAAACTACTGGTACAGTTACAATTACAAAAACTGTTAATGCTAGTGTAAGAAGAGTAGAGAAGAATACATATCAAACAAATGGATTGACCTTACAAAGATTCGAGTTAATCTTAGCATTCGACGATGCTAATGTAACAACTATTGAAGGCCCTGGAGCAGGTGCAGATTTAACAGCTAGTGTTTCCGGAGGAGGAGTTTCAGGTATTGCAGTTACTGCCTCAGGTTCGGGCTACAACGCAGCGCCTCCTATACAAATTTACCCAGCAACAGGCGATACAATAACAACACAGGCAACAGCACACGCACTAGTAACTGATGGAAAAATTACAAGTGTTGTTGTAGACAATGCAGGGGTAGGTTATACAAGTGCTCCTACAATAGAATTAGATTTAGAAACTATAAAATCATATGTTGTCGATGATGGTGCACCTAACACCGATGATGATATATACGGATATGTTGTTAGAGTATTAACAGGCGTATCATTTAAATCTTATACTGGCTCAGAAGCTAACGCAGGATTTAAAGTAGGACAAATATATTCTATAAACGAAACAGGCGATGACGGAAAAGCATACGCCATCTCAGGATATTTTGCTGAAGATTATACATTTATAGGAGGCTCTAATGATGCCTATATAAGAATAACAGCTATAACAACAGCAGGTTTACCTTCAGCATTTACCGTTGTAAACCCAGGATCAACATTCCTTAAAGATACAGCGGACATACAAATTACTTCTCCCTCAGGAGAGACATGTAACATTACATTAACAACTGGATATCTATTTTCATACGAAGGTAAATATAAAAACGACCAAGGTAAATTATCCGATGTCAATGTACTGGCAGACAACAACAGATACCAACCATATTCATATGTAATTAAATCGGGTATTGCACAAACAACCTGGGATAGATCTATAAGAGATACAGTTCATCCTTCAGGTATGGAAGTGTTTGGAGATTTAATTGTTAAAAGTGAAATAGACTTTAATGTACAATTTAGTGTTGAATCTACAGGATATAGATTCTTCATATTTGATGCCGACGATCTAGTAACGACAGTTGAAACTGTTGGCGTATTAGTAAGTAAAGCAATAACAGACGCACCTACAGTAGCAGAATCTCATGGAATACATTTTGTTCCTGCAGTTAAGACTGAAAGTGTACTTGGAACAGATCAAGGCATAAACCCTTATTGTGTAAGTGGTTATTGGAATGATGACTCTGACGGAGTATCAGCCGATAACTATAACATAGGAGACGATCAATTTATAGTGGATGTTTCCAAAGCGTTTGTGGAGACTCTAACTGTTTCTGATAGTGTTGCAGAAGATGCAATAGATATTAGTTTCATTAGAACATTTACTGATTCTACAATATCAGTAACTGATGCCCCAGCAAAACACTTTACTAAAGCATTCCTAGAGGCATTCAACAATACTTATTGGACACCAGCATCTGGCTCTTCAGCATATACAAATGATGAAGCAGATAATGGGGACTTCCAATATTATGTTGCTACAAGTAATGGTTCCGTAACAGCTACAGAATCTATTAATGTAGAAAGAATATTAAGTATTACAGATCCTAACGACACAGTATCAGTAACTGAGGTTGCTCAAATAAATACAACTTTCTCGAGAGCCTTAAGTGATACTGGTACAGCACAAGATTCAAGTTATGTAATGAATCTAAGTGTTTCTTATACTGATACAACATCTAACACAGACACAAATGTATTATCAGTATCCAAAGTAATAGCTAATGCAGTTTCAAATATTACAGAAACAGTAGTATTAGCATACTTCAATAATGTAACAGAGTCCGTAGCAGTAAGTGATTCTGATACATTACAATTAAATAAACCAGTTTCTGAATCTTTAACAGGATCGGAAGCGATAAACAGTATAAATACAAGTAAAGGAATAACAGATAACACCTCAGGTGTTGCAGAATCCTTAGCTAATGCACTTAACAAACCAGCAGTAGCTGATAGTGCAGGAGCTACAGACGTAGGTATAGGATCAGTACAAGATTATGCAGATCCAACATATCTTTCAGAGGATTATGTAGGAACCGGTTGGAACTTTACATAAGCTAAACATATTAGGAGAATAAAATGTTTAAAAATGATAAATCAGAAGCTACAGGTAAGCTTACTATTGAAATCAAAAACCCTCAGGGCACAGTAATCGACACAAGGGAAGTAAAAAACCTTGTTGTTGACGACGGCCTTGAATTTATTGCGTCCAGAATGAAGGACACAACATCAACAGCTATGTCTCATATGGCTATTGGAACAGGATCAACAGCAGCAGCAGCTGCTGATACGGCTCTTGGAACAGAAGCAGCGAGACAAGGATTAACCTCTACAACTGTTACAGCAAATGCTGTAGCTTATGTTGCATCTTTTGCAGCAGGAACAGGTACAGGAGCTATCACAGAAGCAGGTATTTTAAATGCAAGTTCAGGTGGTTCTCTACTTTGTAGAACAGTTTTTAGTGTTGTTAATAAAGGGGCTTCGGACTCAATGACAATTACTTGGACAGTAACAATTTCTTAAGGGAAATAAATGGCTCTAGTACTTCGCAGACTAGGTAGAGTAGAATTAGCAAGGACATTTCATAGAGATGTTCGTAATAACAATGACTATTTTCACTTTGCCGTAGGTAGAACAGAGGCTTGGTCTGATGACACAAGCCCTGAACTTCCTGTCGATAATGATTCTTATGTTTCAGCGTTTAGACGGAGCATGATGTTTACCCAAAGAATTGATTCTGCAGATGTTTGTTTACTAGCTAAACGAACAAATTGGACACAAGGCACGGTGTATGATGAGTATGACGATAATATATCTTCATCACAACAAACATACTCCGGAGCCTCCAATATTGCAGAAGGTATATTTTTTATAATGACTGATGAATTTAAAGTATATAAATGTATCAGTAATAATAATAACGGACCAAGTACTGTTAAACCATCAAGTACAGGAACATCTGTATTTGAACTATCCGATAATTACAATTGGAAATTTATGTTCCAAATCTCAGCATCAGATCAAAATAAATTTTTAGATGCGGATTTTATTCCTGTAAGAAAATTAACAGGAAATCCTACACATGATGTTACAGGAGAAGTAGATAGTATTACTATAACTGCAGGAGGCACAGGTTATACTAGTGTTCCTACAGTAGTAATTCAAGGTGATGGAGATGGTTTGGCAGCAGGCACAGCCACTATATCAGGCGGTGCAGTAACAGGAGTTACAATATCAGCATCAGGTTCTGGTTATAGTTTTGCTTTTGTATCATTCACAGGAGGTGGAGGTTCAGGTGCAGCAGGTACAGTTAATTTAGGAGACGCAGATTCTCTTCCAACATTACAGAGTGCCGTAGAAGGTGCAGCTGTTAGCGGAACTTTAGATAGAGTTATTGTAACAGCAGCAGGACAAGACTATGCAGAAAGTGATGTACAATGTACAGTAGAAGGCGACGGCTCAGGAGCAGAAGCAAGCGCTTATGTTAATTCAGCAACAGGAGCTATTACAAAAATAAGAGTAACGAATCCAGGTTCAGGATATTCTTATGCAGACATAGTTATTACAAACACAGCAGCTCCAGGAACAGGAGCATCAGCTAGAGCTATTGTATCACCTCAAGGTGGACATGGTTCAAATGCACCCAGAGAATTATTTGCTCATAATGTGGGTGTAACAGTATCATTCTCAGACAATGATAATAGAGATTTAATATTAGGCAATGACTTTAGACAAATTGCTTTAATAAAAAATGTTAAGACACCTGGAGGTGTAACATATACAACAAACACAGCTACAACCTGTCATATAATTAATGTAGCATCAGTATCAGATTATGCAATAGATGATATTATTACATCAAACGATGGAGGTTCATTTACTGTTATACAAATAGATTCAACAAACAAAAATATATATTTAACATCTACAAATCCGGCAATAACAGTTAATTCAACATTAACAAATACCACTCAAAGTAAGAGTAGTTTGAGTATAAATAGTTTAACAGATCCAGAAGTTGATAACGCTACAGGAGAGGTTATTTACTTAGATAATAGATCGCCAATTATTAGATCGGCGGACCAAGTAGAACAAATAAAGGCATTGATTAGGTTTTAACAAATGGCATTAAATTTAAATACATCACCATACTACGACGATTTTAGCGACGACAAAAGATTTCATCGCGTTTTGTTTAAGCCAGGCGTAGCGGTACAGGCTCGAGAGCTAACTCAATTACAAACAATTTTACAAGACCAATTAGATAAAGGATTTGGTTTTGTAATACAAGAAGGCGCAGTTATAACAGGTTGCGCAGAATCTACAGAGTCTGTTAATTGGATTAAAGTTAACGACACAGACGCAGCAGCAAATGCCATAGACAATACAACTCTTGCTAACTTTGTAGGAAAAGAAATTTCCGGAGGAACTACCGCCCTACAAGCAAAAATTATTGCAGTAGAAACAGGAGCAGTTGGTGACGCTCCTAATTTAAAAACACTTTATCTTAAATATCTAAATTCAAGCACAAGTTATACTAACTTCACATCAGGTGAAGAATTAACAGTTTATACACCAAACACAGGCCCAGGAAATTCAGCAACAGATTTAAACGGTTTTACTTTCGTTGTAAATAATCTAACAGGTAATAATTTTACAGCAAAATATTACGGGGCAACAAATAGAGTTACATTACAACCTGGTATTATATATGCTCGAGGTTCCTTTATTAAAACAGATACAATATCTTGTTTAGTAGATAAGTATAATGAACTACTACCTAAAAATGTAGGCTTTGTTGTCGAAGAATCCATTGCAGGCGCAGCCACAGATTCATCTTTATTAGATCCTGCACAAGGCTCATTTAACTATAATGCACCTGGTTCAGACAGACTTAAATTTACAGTAACATTAAAAGCTTTTGATAAAAGCGCAACAAAACCAGAAAATTTTTATACATACGCACACTTTCAAGACGGAGCTATACAACAAATAAGTCTTAAAGACAGTCCATTACATGGCGTAGGAAATATTTTAGCAAATAGAACTTATGATGAATCTGGTAATTATCTTGTTAAAGGTAATACGGTTTCATTAAGAGAACATTTAGACGAAAACAACAACGGTGGAATATACTCAGCAAGCAACGGTGGATCTAAAGACGCACTAATGATACAAGTTGATCCTGGTGTTGCTTATGTAGGAGGACACAAGAGAGAACTATTAAGTTCTAAGCGTATTCCTTTTATGAAGCCCACAATGAATGTTACAAAAGAATCTCAACCTATATCAACATCATATGGTAACTATGTTTTAATAGATAATATTACAGGAACATTTGATGTAGATGGTGGTGAGAAAATAGATTTATTTAATAATACAGCAGGAGCAGGCGGTGCGGGTGCTAAAATTGGAGAAGCCAAAATAAGACAATTGGTTTACGAAAGCGGAACTATAGGATCAACAGCAGCACAATACAGATTATATCTATACGATATCCAAATGCTTAGTGGAGACTTTACAGCTGTTAAGAGTGTAGATTTTAATAACGGCGAAACTTGGGGAGGTGTAGGTAATACAGTTCAAGAAAGTTCTAAAGCTGTATTGAAAGAAAGTAAGGTAAACAAACTAGTTTATAGATTGCCATTTAAAAATATTAAAACATTAAAAGCAGAAACAGGCAACACATACGATTACACATTCCAATATCAGAAAGAATTTAATATTGAATTGGCTGCAGGCACAGGTAAAGCATCTATTACACTTTCTGGAAATGAAACATTTCCTTATTCAGGTACATTAACTGATACACAAAAACAAGATTTTATAGCTATAGCAAAAGTAGGATTTACACAAAACTCTGCTACAATAGCAGCAGGTCAATATCTAGATTTAACATCTAATAATTCTAACGCAACAGTTACAGTTACAGGCTCACAGGCTATAGAAATAGATCTGGGTGGGGCGGTTACAGGAACAGGAACAATAAGAGTATATGCAAATGTACAAGTAGCAGATGCAAATCCAATTGCTAAAACTCTCAACGCTTCACAGTATGTTAAAATAGATACAGGTACACATGTTGCAGGAACAACAGGTGAATATAATTTAGGCTTAGTAGATTTATATAAAATAGAATCAATTACAGCAGGCACAAATTCAGACTATACAACAGGCCAAGTAGATGTAACAGCAGACTTTAGATCTATTACAGGACAGCAAGATAGTTTTTATGGACAAGCAAAAATATTTCAAAGAGGCACAAGTACTTTAAATCTTACAACAAATAGATATATTGTTGTTAAATTATCTGTATTTTCACAAACAATTTCAGGCCCTTCATTTGCTTGTTTAGATAGTTATCCAGTAGATGATGCTACGGCAACATTGCCAGCAGATAAAATTAGAACAGAAAATGTTCCTTTATATAATTCTCAAAAATATGGTGATTTTGATTTAAGAGACAGTATAGATTTCCGTCCATATGTAGCTAATACAGCAACACTTACAGGAACATTAGGTAGTGCTACAGTCAACCCTACAAACGATAAATTAATTAACAAACCAGGTCAGGGTTTAAGTAATCCTGTACCCACAAAGACATTTAGCACAGATTTAAAATATTATCAAGGCAAAAAACTTAGATTAGTATTAGACTTTGATGGCGAATATAGAATAGTAGAAGGTTCATATTCAGACAACCCTACAATGCCAGCAGAGCCAGCCAACTCAATGACAATGGCATTGCTTGATCTACCACCATATCCAAGTTTATCTCCTCAATCAGGTAAACTAGCAGGAAGACTAGACTACACAGCTACAATTAAAAATGTATCTCAGAAACGATTTACAATGAAAGAGATTGGTGGTTTAGAACAAAGAATTAAAAATTTAGAATACTATGCCTCACTTAATCTATTAGAAACATTTGCTAAAGATCAAACGATTGTTAATAGCTCAGGTATTGATAGATTTAAAAATGGTATATTAGTAGATCCTTTTACAGGACATAATGTAGGCTCAGTATTAGATCCTAATTATAAAATTTCAATTGATCCTAAATTGAAACATGCTAGGCCGTTCTTTGTACTTGAAAATATTAGAACTCAATTGTTCCATAATATTTCATCTACAGCAACATACACAGGAACTGCATTAAGACAAACGGGTGCTAATATAACAGCGCCGTATAATACAAAAATTTTAACAGAACAACAACAAGCATCTCAGACTGAGAACTTAGTTAAGGAACTTACATTCTTTTGGAATGGAGACATGGTCCTTACGCCAGATGTAGATAACTTTGTAGACACCTCAGTTCAGCCAGCAGTTAATAGAAACTTTGACGGCAACTACGACGCATGGGAAAACATGGCAAATGCTTGGGGCACACAATGGGGCTCATGGGAAGACTCAGGTGCAGCAAATGTAACTACTTCTACAGAATCTATAAATGGTTTTGGAACAAATGGAAACGGTGGCGCACTTGCTACATTTACAACTACTACAACAGAACAAACACAAGTTAGACAGGGTATTGGTCTAGATGTTTCAGCAGGAACAGAATCACAATCATTAGGAGAGAAAGTAGTAGACATGGCTTTTGCTCCATTTATGAGAAGTCAATTAATCTTTGTTGAGGCAAATAGATTAAAACCTCTTACAAGAGTTTATCCATTCTTTGATGGAGAAGATGTATCAGCAAATTGTACAATGGACGATGGAAGTACAACTACATTAACAACAAATGCTAATGGAACAATAATAGTAAGATTCACACTTCCTACAGGAAGATTTAAAACAGGACAAAGAGTATTTAAACTTATAGATGATGCTAATAATCAGGAAAAAACAGCTAAGACATCTGCTAATGCGATATTTGAATCTTCAGGTTTCATACAACAAAAACAAGATACTATATTAGGATTTAAAACAGCGAATGTAGCTTCCTCGGCTTTCTCAGATAGTCAAGTAGTAACAGATACAAGTATGTCCTACAGTATTGGAACTGGAGCGCCTTTACCACCTCCACCGGCACCAGTGATTATTAATAATCCCCCGGTAGAAATTATAACAATACAACCTGTTCCTGTACCAGTACCTCAAATTGTAATACAACCAATACCAGATCCAGGTTTACCATCACCGTGGCCTCCTACTTCGTCTTTAACAACGCCAGCACCACAACCACCAGTTCCTGTACCACCAGTACCACCAACACCAACAGTTACAGTAACACTACCGTGGACACCACCAGTAACACCTGATATACAGCCTCCACCTCCTTTGCCGGTTCCGGAACCACCTGTGGTAATACAAGATCCTCCACCAGATGTAGTTCCTTGGAATCCTGGATTCCCTATTAGAGGACAGGGAGCGGGCGGATGGCCAAATATTATTATTGATATGGGAGATGGTATTGGTAACTTAGTACTACCAGACATTATAATACCAGCAAGTCCACCACCTCCACCACCACTTCCAGTGGTTACTGCTTGGGAAGCACCTGAACTAGACTTTGGCGAGAACTTTGGTTGGAGTCCATTCCGAGGAGGAAGATCCGGGCGGGGACGAGGTAGAGATCCTTTAGCACAAACATTTACAGTTAGCGGAATGCCAGGAGGCATCTTTATTACAGATATCGATGTTTACTTTAAAACTAAACCAGAAACTGGAGCTAACGGTGTAATAATGGAAATTAGAGAAGTTATTAATGGTGTTCCAGGTCCTCGTATCATACCTAATGGTACTAAGAAATTACATAGAAATCGTATTAACACTTCATCAGAATCTGGAGGAGTAACATCATTTGTTCCAACTAGCTTTGTATTTGATCAATTAGTATATTTACAAAACGATACAGAATATTGTTTTGTTCCTAAACCAGAGAATGATGATGAAGGATATGAATTATACATTTCAGAATTGGGTGAAAATCAAATAGGAACAACAGAAAGAATTACTAAACAACCTCATGGAGGCATAATGTTTAGTTCTGCTAATGATAGAACATGGTCGCCTAATCAGTCAAAGGATATAATGTTTAGACTTAACAGAGCAAACTTTAAGTTAGGAACTACAACAGGTAAATTAGCAAACGAAAATTTAGATTGGATTAACTTTAGTTCTACAAGCACAGGCGAAGATATTAATTGGACACCTGGTAACTTTATACACGGATTCCATACAACATCAGTAACAGCAGGAGCAGGATATACAAGTGCTCCAACAGTAGTAGTAACGAACACAGGAACAAATGGAACAGGCTTTGCTGCTACAGCTACAGTCAGTGGTGGAGCAGTAACAGGTATTACAGTTACAAATCCAGGAACAGGATACACATCGGCACCAACACTTGTATTAACAGGTGGAGGCTATACAACGCAAGGTGCAGTAACAATCCAAATTAAAAACGGATTAATAGAAAATTACAATTCTTTAGATAAACAATTAACAGTAAATAGACAAGGGGACTTAGCTCCTTTCTTAGTAGGAGATGTTATTGGTAATGCAGACGGTTATGCTACTATAGGCTCATTTACAGATAAAGTAATTAATGAAATAGCATTAAACGGAGCTACTATATTACCAACACCTGCAGTAGCACTATTAGCTAAAATAGCAATTAATGAAACAAGTGCAGCCTCAGCAGTAGGCGCAGACGGCGTATCAGAAACATACACAGATATAGATTTTAATGTTACAACAAAATTAGAAAAAGAACATAGAATTTATAGTAGATCTAATGAATTAAATTCAATAGCAGCAGGTGGTTACGCAAATAATAAAACAGCTTTAGTTGAATTACAATTTACTACACAGCAAGAAAATGTTAGCCCAATTATATCAATGGATCAAATGGATTTATTGTGTATTGCTAATAGTGTAAACAATGATTCAACTAATGAAGACACAAGATATAAAGGAAACGCTTCTTCTCGGTATATTACAAGAAGGGTAGTGTTGGAAGACGGCCAGGATGCAGAAGATCTAGAAGTATATCTAGATGCCGCTATTCCAACAGAAGGAAGTTTAAAAGTCTATGGTAAAATGCTAAATTCCGCAGACGAGTCAGACTTCCAGGATGATTTAGGATGGGTAGAATTATCATCAGTAACAAACCCGTTCGAATCAACAGAAGATTTTGCAGAATATAAATTTAAATTACCAGCTAAAGGTTCTAACGCAGCAGGACTTAATGGTACAGTATTTGAATATGATGTAAAATCAGTAGCAAGCATCTCAGCTGTAGCAGGCACAGGTTATACTAGTGTTCCTACAGTAACAATTACAGGCGGTGGAGGTTATGGAGCTACAGCAGTAGCGTCGATAAATGGTAGTAACCAAATTTCCGCAATAACGGTTACCAATCCAGGTAGAGATTATACTTCTACACCAACAGTTACAGTAACAGGAGGCGGTGGCTCGGGTGGCGACGGTACTGCTACTATAGGTACTGTTACACATTCAGGCTTTAAGACCTTTGCGGTTAAGGTTGTGCCTTTAAGTTCAACAACATCTAAAGTTCCTTTCTTTAAGGACTTAAGAGCAATAGCATTACAGGCATAAGATGAATACTTTACCTACTGGACTTATAAATATAGAGGGAGAACGAGATTTAGTTAGAGATCGTAATTCCAAAGCCTTACTCAATACAAACAATGAAAGTCTTAAAGCATATAAAATTAAAAGAAATGCTAATAATAAGATCCTAGAGTATGAAAATGATATAAATACTTTAAAGACAGAAATTGTTGAGATAAGAAAAACATTAGAACTTTTAGTCAACAAAATTACATAGGAAGATAAATGGCAACTTTAACATTAAGATCAGCAAAAGGTAGTCCTCTTACAAATAATGAGGTTGACGCTAACTTTACCAATCTTAATACTGACAAATACGAATCAGGAAACAATGCCGTATTCGGCACACTTTCAGGTACGACAGTAAGTGCTACAACTGTGGCTACAACGGGTTCACTAACTGTAGGAGGTTCTTCTACATTAAGTGCAACAACAGCAGTCTCAGCAGCAGGTACTGATTTGGCAGGAGCTACAGCCCTAACTAAGTCATATAATATAGTTACTACAGCAGCAGCTAATGCAGGAGTTAAACTTCCTGATTGTGCAGCTGGCTTAGAAACATTTTTATTAAATGACACCTCAAACAATTTAAAAGTATATCCTCTATCAGGAGAGACTATTGATGGTGGTGGCAGCGGCATAGCAGTAGATTTGGCACCAGGACATTCATTGAAACTGGTGGGAGTAAGCGCAACGAAATGGAACAGGTTAAGCCCTGTTATCATTTATAATTCATCAGGAACAAGAGTAAACTAGGAAACAAATAAATGAGACCACTAAGAATTAAAGCATCAGCATATCCTGTTAGTTCAGGTAATCTACAAGGATTACAAGAAATGACAGATACTGAAATCGAACAGTATTACAGTGCAATACTTACAAAAGATTTCGCAGACAATCATGATGGAACAAATACTGGTGAAATAAACATTGGTGGTTCAGGAACAACTATCGGTACTGCAACAGATACAAAGAGAGATGACGCAGTAGGAACACATCCTACAGACGGAGCATCTTCTACAGTTACTACTTACACAGCTAAACAAGTAGAAACCACAGTATCCGAAAGTGTTACAAATAGACCTTTAGGGTATGTATCCTCAGGCACAGTAGGTATACACGAATTCGATGATACAGAAATAGACACAGATATTTTAGATAAGGTAGCTGATGACTTTGTTGCACAAGGCAACTATACAATAGGTCAATACTCATTAGCAGCATCAACACCTTCAGGTGGAACATGGACATCTAGATATACATTAACAGATACCCAAGTAGATGGTACCACTGCTAACATGTATATTTGGCAAAAGACAGCAGCAACAACAGCAGCTGTAACTAATTACAAACCTCTTAAAGTTAAAGATAGTGGAGCCGGTGTACAAGAAATGACTGTTGCAGAGATGGAACAGCAAATGCCTAACTTTAGAAACTATATTATTTCTAGTGGTAAAGGTAAATATGTATTACAAGCAACTGCACCAGGGTCAGGTACATGGGTACAACAAGGAGACGCAGGCGGTTATACAGATACTAAGAAAGATGTAGCATCCGAAAATTACACAGGCGCTTATGCAGGAGCTTATACTGGAGCCTACACAGGCGGTTACACAGGAGCTAAAAATTACGGTGGAACATATACAGGAACCTCAGCATACGCAGGCAGTTATACAGGTGCCAAAAGTTATGCAGGAGCTTACACAGGAACATCTGGTTATTCAGGCACATACCAAGGAACATACACAGGAAACTACGCAGCAGATTACTCAGGTTACGCAGGAACATCTTACGCAGGAGATTATACAGGTAACTATGTAGGATATTATACAGGTGCTAAAAACTACACAGGATATTATACAGGAACCTCAGCATACGCAGGTAGTTATACAGGTGCTAAAAACTATGCAGGCACATACACAGGAACCTCAGCATACTCAGGTACATATTCAGGTACATACACAGGTTATTATTCTGGTACATACGCAGGCGACACAATTAAATCTTCAAGCTCAACAGTCAGTACGGTAAAATTGTGGTTAAGAACTGCTTAGTTAGCAGTATAAATAAAGTTACATTATGGAGATATTATGGCAAAGAAGAAGGCTATACCTTTAAAAATTGAGATTGATCCTGCAGACATAACAACTGTAGAAAACGAACCTCCCAAAGAAAAGAATTTTAAATACGCTGCTCCCTATTGGTCTAATAAAGAGCGTAAACATATTGTCGTTACATTAGAATATAATGATGGTAGAAGAGCCACCGCATCTGTCCAAGATATGGATGGTACAAATCCAGACTACAAAGCAATATTAGAAGAATTTGGAGAGGAAGTTCTCGATAAAAATACAGAAGAAGGTATTAGAAGAAGAGATGAAGGTATTAAAAAGAGACTCCAAAGAAAAGAAACAGAGGCAGTTCGTGCCAAACAAGAACAATTATTCGGTGCTAAGTTACAAGCATTTGAAATAGAGGCAGTTAAAGACTCTTCTAATATAGAATTAAAAAGACTTATTCGTAAAGCCAAATCTCCAATGGAAGTTAATGCCTATACAACTATATTATTAATGGAGTCATTGGATGAACAAAATAAATCCTGAGGATTTTCCTGAAAACGGTTTTTTAATCGTAGCTTCCAAACATGAAAGATTCTACAAAGCAGCTATAGAATGTGCAGAGTCTGTAAAACTATTTTATCCTGAAGCACACATAACAGTATTCGTCGATCACGAAGAATGGATTAAGCCTAGTGATTGGAATGTAGCAGATTATATTATATCATGGGAAGTACCTAAACATATAAGAGCTAAACTATGGGCACTAGGACAAACACCTTACTCAGGCAAAACATGTTATCTAGATGCAGATATGTTATGTCAACATGAAGATATAGAATTTGTATTTGATCAACTACCAGATGATTTAGATTTAGTCTTTACAAAAATTAGAGCATACAATGCTAAAGTAACAAAACTATCTAACACAGAAGAAATGACAATGCACTGTGGAATGTTTGTTTATAGAAATAATCCACAGACAATTAAGTTAATGGAATCCTGGTATGGAGAATATTTAAAACAAACAGAACAAACAGTAGATGGTTTATATGTAAATGACATAGGCGGATATCCAGATGATGTTAGACAATGGGACACATTTACAATGTGGAAACTTCTAACATATTCAGATCATGGAGTTGAGTGGGGAGAAGATATGCCTGTTCGTTGGAACTTTATTAATGGCCACATGTATGAAGAACTTGAAGGAGATGAAATTGTTATGTGGCATTACTCTATTCCTTCACATGAAATATATTTAAAGAAAAAATGATTTGGACTGATATATCAGATGAAGTTAAAGGCATGTTGGAGCCATATTCAGAATGGTTCTTTAGACAAGATCTTACACTCTTAAATAAATTAGCAAAAGACAATCCTAAGAATACAGATACAATGGAGAACGGATGTTCAATAGAGTATCTAGATAAAGTAGTTAAAGCAGACGGACGCCATGAAGGGTATCCAGAAATTTCATATAGTTACGATTTAAAAATGGGCAACATAGGAGAGTTCCAAGAAAGATATCAGGAACTATCTACAGAACTATGTACATGGTTGGGAGCTCGCAACGAGGCTGTCCATGTATATTATCCTAAGAATGGATTCATGAGTTGGCATAATAATTGGAATGCACATGGATACAACATACTATTATCCTATACAGAAAACGGCGGTGGGTTCTTCAAATATAGAGATCCACTAACACATGAAGTCGTTGAAATGTTAGATCCTGGTGGCTGGTCTTGTAAGGTAGGATACTATGGCAGGGGTAGAGAGCCCGATAAAGTCTACTATCATACTGCTGGAACACACGAACCACGCCTTACATTAGGGTTTGTTATCCCTAATATTGACATGTGGCGGTGTATGATTGAAGATATCTCTGGAAAAGATGCTTCACATCTCTCCTAAACCCTTGTTCTTACAGTAAAAAAGATTTCAAAATAACCCAAAAAAAGGTTGACCTTTGGTTCGTCAGAGTGCATAATGTATGTATATTAAATAAAAAGTGAGGACTTAAATATGTATTTAAAAGACAGAGTAGTAATAGCAGGCCAGTATGTAGACAAACAAAGATTTGGAATGGCCAGCATCCATGATGAGAACAAAACTTTTACAGGTGATGTTCTATACAAAAGCCAAATAAGAACAGCACCAAGTGGTTATTCTTATGATAATTCCATTGAAACAAAATTCCAAGACACAGCTCAAGTAGATGGGCTTACAGTTTGGAAATCAAATGGTGAAGTTCCATTCGCAGACATGTTATTAGACTTTGTCCAAATTGGTGGCATAACTTTAGAACAAGCAGAGTTTTCATTACTCCAAAGACAAAAAGATGCTAGTGCAAGTCTTGAAACTCTTTACAGAGCAGACGACGGCAATGTTTACTTAGGCGAAGGTGCCCTAGCATACAGAGACGAAAGACTAGCTAAAATAGCGGAGGCAGCGTAATGATATTTCCTTTACCTAAACTTTACAAAAGAGACACGAACGGAAACATTCGTGAACTGACAGTCGAATATTCTAATGGCGTGATGAATGCTACTAGAACTATTGCAGGCATAAAAGACGGCAACCTAGTTACTAGTGGCTGGAAAGATGCTTACGGAAAGAACGAAGGCAAAGCAAATGCTACTACAGATGCTGAACAAGCACAAAAAGAAGCTCAAGCAATGTGGGATAAGAAAGTAGAAAAAGAATACTTCGAAGATATCTCACTAGTTGATACTTACGATAAGTTCAAACCACAACTAGCACATGACTACACTAAAAGGCCTCAGTCTAGTGGTATTAGTCAGCCTAAGTTAGATGGCATTAGATGTATTGCAAGGAAAGATGGACTTTACACAAGAGCAGGTAAAGCAATCACAACATGCGATCATATCTTTTCATCTCTACAATCATTCTTTGAACAGTATCCTAATGTTATATTAGATGGTGAACTTTATAATCACGAACTAAAAGCAGACTTCAACAAGATTACAAGTCTTGTTAGGAAAGTAAAACCTACACAAGAAGAACAGGAAGAATGTTTTAAACTTGTTGAGTATCATGTATATGATATGGTTTGGACTGATGGTGTTGAACCTTACTTCCAAACTAGAATGGATTTTATAGAAGCACAAAACTTTGATCTTCCAATAGTTACTGTTGAAACTAAGACATGTGATACACAGGAAGAACTAGACGAACTGTATTCACAATACACAGAAGATGGTTACGAAGGACAGATGGTTCGTAACAATACAGTCTACGAAAACAAAAGAAGTAAGAACTTACTGAAAAGAAAAGAGTTCATTACAGAAGAGTTTAATGTTATAGAAGTATTAGAAGGCTCAGGTAATTGGGCAGGATATGCTAAACACTTTGTTCTTACAGATGGAACAGAAACATTTAAGAGTGGTGTTAGAGGCAATCAAGAAACACTTAAAGCTCTACTAGAACAAGAAGAGAAACCTACTTGGGTTACATGTAGATTCTTTGAAAGGTCAGTAGATAATATTCCAAGATTCCCGGTTGTAATTGACTGGGGTGTAGGAGAAAGAAATGATTGAGATATTACAAGAAGTCACTGATTGGGGTGACGAAAAAGTTTCTAATGGCATATACTATGTCAATGAAAAAGGCTGGCTTGTCCAGTACAACGATACGGTCTTTAAGAATCCTCTTAAAGGCTTTTCTAAATCAAGACGTAAGTTCAAAAAACTAGGAGAAAAAAATGAAATATCAAATCTTTAATGGCGCACCGCCAGCAAATTTAACCCGTAGATCTTATAGTAATAAGGCAAAGTATAAGGACATTAGAGATAATCTAACTGTTAGTCAATACTGCTTTGTTCCTAATAGAGATATTCAATACTATCAGAACAAATATTCTTTTGATCTTAGAGGTTATTTTTCCAATGTCAATAGGCAGGAAAATAAAGCTAAGTCAGGAGTTAAGTTCAATGTAATCATGTCTAATTCTTCAGAACAGCCTGGTTACTTTGTACATAGAGTTTCTTAAGAGTAGACTAATGTTAGAACTAATAGGTTTTATAGCTATACTTTATTTGGCAATAAAATATTTGCCTGACTTGTTAATGTTTGTACTTAAATTAGCAGTCATACTTTTGTTAATTGTATTAGCAATAGGCGCATTTGAATTTATTTGTTATTATATTTACTTTCGAATCTGAGTCTTACAAGAGCTTTTCTTACAATAGCTATTCCAGTTAGTCCTAAGAAATTGATAAACGCAGCCATCTCAGCCGAGGTGCCTGCGTAGTCAATGCAAGCCTTAATTATTCCAACACTTAAAGGGAACATTATTATTGCTCCTATGGCTGTGTCATAAGTTGCTTCGTGTAATGCTCTCTTAAGTTTTTTACTTTGTGCCAATTGCCATGAACCTATCGAAATGTACCTTGCCGTTCCAATCATAATAGAATTGCTTTGTCTTGCCTGAGTATGAGGTATCTACTAACCCTGCATTTTCTATTAAAGCCTTTTCACTATCAACACAATTAATACCATACATCTCTTCTATAACATTAGAATTCTGTACAGCAAATATAGCATGTTTGTTGGCAGTCTTTAAATCTTTCAATGGATACATTTGCTCAGCTCCCATTGTAATAACTATATCAACCTTAAGTTGATTTAACTCATCAAAGGCAAATGGAATATCCATGTTCCAATGATTTATTTTTATGAATTCTTCGGTGATATAATGCTTATTAAACACCTTAGAGAGCTCTAAAGCTTCTTTATCGATGTCAACTAGGTGCAATTCACCCACGGACAAGTTCTCACATAGTAGTGGTACTAAAGGAACTCCTAACCAGCTGTTTAATACAAGAATGTTAAACTGCTCGTCTTTCATATAATCATCTAGGCTATTTTTTAGTTCTTCAACTAACCAAATAGCTCCTTCCATTGTATTAGGATTAAGAGCTTGTCTAAAGTCATCATGCTTATGTTTCATTTCATGTTCAACTTTAGCGAGACCTTCTCCCCAATATTGCATACTGTTTAAAAAATTAAAATTTAACATCTTCTTTTCTTCCCATTGAATCAAATAAACAAACATATGGTATTTGTCTGAATACATGTTTTTCTATATCATGTGGATATATATAGCCTTGATTGTAACTATAAAACCACCCTAACGGAAAATATTTAATTCTTGCTACACCCTTGTGCATAAAGAAATTATCTATTCCTCGATAGTACCATAAGATTTTTTCTATGTGTGTTTTAAAATAAAGAGTAATATTTTCTTTATCTAAATTATCGTTCCATCTTAATATACTAGAGTTTAAGTCTGTATATTTATGAGGAACATGTTCTGTTTCTTTCTTTTGTGTTTCCATATCATGCCAATGTGTTTGGCCAAAACATAAACAATCCTCAGGATCAAAGTTTACAATATCATCTATGTTCTTTTGTATAATAACATCTAAGTCTAAGAATAAATTTTCACCTGTTTGTCTTACTACATTGTCATCAAACAAATACATCTTGTTCCACCACTTCTCTAATTTGTTTTCTTTAGGGAAAGGCAAAACTTTTATATCTTCACTAAGTCCTTTTGGATTTTCTGTTAGACAGTAAAATGTAAAGTCATAGGATATAGATTCTAAACAAGACTCATATATCTTATTAACATGTTTGGCAGAATATTTACTGCCCCACTTTACTGTATAAATGTTTATCGCCAATGGTTTAATAACTCCGGATCTACTAATTCATTCTGCTTTGTATGTCCTCTACCTGAAGTCATTTGTTTAGGTAGTAGATCAATATTAAATACACAGAGGATTGGTGTTTCTCTATATATTTCTGTGGTTAAATCATCATCTTCCCAACTACGCCCTCGGTTATATGAGTAAGCATAGTCTGCTGGGAAATGATCCCATAATTTTTTACCCCAATCTCCCCATCGCCAGGAGTGATAGTTATCTGTTCCGTCTGTATATGTAAACCAAATCTTTTCTTGATTCTCTAATACATCGTGCCATATACATTCTGCTTGATCGTCGGACCAAACTTGACAACTGCCATTAGTATATGCTCCATGAGATAATTTAAATCTCCGCGTCTTCATTGGGCGCGGGTCTTGCCACCAACTTCTTAACTTAGTTGGTCTTTCCATATTATAGGTAATTAAAGGCTCTATATCATTTTGTATAATAACATCTAAGTCAAAGAATATAAAACGACCTGTGGGTTTGTCTTCAGCAAAGTTATGAGTATTGAATACAAATGT